>JGI12109J20283_10782585_pt1 | contig 39743 bp, 36 predicted proteins | sample ElkSlonscriptome_12_FD_20283 | JGI IMG/M metagenome (IMG submission 20283)
TTGCGAGCGCCAGCACCTGAAGCTGGTGCGTCTACCAATTCCGCCATCTGGGCACGGGTGGCGAGCAACCTTGTTAAAAACTCACCGGGTAGGCGCGGGCCAATAGCGAGGGTGGAGGTGTACTGTCAACGTAAACATGGCCTGCAACAAAGAAAGGGCCTGCAACAAAGAAAGGCCCGGAATGCCGTCTTGAAAGGCTTAAAGCTACCGTCTCAGGAACGCTTGCCCGCGCGGCTTCGTTGAAGCATGGACGCATCATACCAACTGTTTGACTCGTGACGCGTAAGGGACACGCCATCATGACCACCGCATCGCCGCTTGAAGATCGCCTCATCACTGTCTTTGGAGGCAGTGGCTATATCGGCAACTATGTCGCTCAAAGCCTGCTTGGTCGGGGCGCACGCTTGCGCATTGCCAGCCGGAATCCGGAAAAGAGCCACTCGCTCAAACCGCTAGCAAATCTGGGGCAATTGCAGTTTGCCCGCTGCGATATCCTGAACGAAGAGAGCGTTGCTGCCGCACTTCACGGAGCAGATTATGTCGTGAACCTTGTGGGTGATTTTTCGGGCGATCTTGAAAAACTGATGGGCGAGGCGCCGGGCACCATGGCGCGGCTTGCAGCGGAAAAGGGCGCAAAGGGCTTTGTCCATGTGAGCGCGATCGGGCCTGATGCCGGGTCAAGCGCTGCCTATGCCAGGGGCAAGGCTCTGGGTGAGGAAAAGGTGCTCGCAGCCTTCCCGAAGGCTACTATTCTACGTCCTTCGATCGTGTTCGGAAAAGACGACAACTTCCTCAACATGTTCGGGCAGATGATCGAGATAGCGCCAGCAATGCCGGTCTTCGCGCCCGATGCGAAACTGCAACTCGTTTATGCCGATGACGTTGCCGAAGCGGTGGCGGTTGCCCTTGAAGATCCGGGTGAGCATGGCGGACACATATATGAATTGGGCGGTCCTGAGCAGATCACGATGATGGAGATTAATGAGCGGATCGCGGCAGCGCAGGGCCGGTCGCGCCGGTTCATCGCTATGCCCGATGGATTGTCGGCTTTGTTCGCCGCTATGCCGTTGACCCCGATGAGCAAGGATCAATGGACCCTGCTTAAGCCGGGGAGCACGGTTTCAGGCGAGCATCGCACTTTTGCCGATATGGGCATTGAGCCCCGGCCGTTGGGCCTGTTTCTCGATAAGTGGATGACCCGATATCGCAAGTTTGGCCGCTTTGGCTTATCGAACGAGCGCAACAAAGAGCGCGAAGCACGTGATGTGCCTCCCGTTGCCACTGGTGCGGGCGCACAAAAGCCGGTCAAGTAAGGGAGACTTGCCCTTCAGGCGAGCGCGTCCGAATAAAGCTCAAGAAGGTCGGCATAGGCTTTTTCTGCCGCTGGCTCGGCATAGGCCGGGCTATCGGGAACAGTCCAGCCGTGATCACCAGCATAGACCTCAACTTTTGCTGGCCGTCCCGCGGCCTCAGCGGCTGCCGCGAAGGCTTTCTTGGCTTCGGGCGCGGCCGCATCATCATCTTGAGCGACTGCGATCAGAAATGACGCCTGTGAGGCGCCAAGTACCTTGTGCGGGCTCTTCTCATAGTCCTCGCGAACCAATCCGCCGCCATGAAAGCTTGCAGCGGCCTTGATGCGGTCAGGCACTGCTGCTGCGCTCCAGACCGTGAATGGGCCGCCCATGCAATAGCCTTGCGTGCCGATACCCTTCGAGGTGTCGACCGCAGACTGCTCGTCTAGCCATGCCACGGCGGCTGTGGCATCGCGGCCAATCGAATCCGCATCCAGCTTGGCACGCCACGGACCGACCTTGGAGAAGCCTTCATCGGCGATGAAAGCGGCGAAGTCAGCAAATTGCTCGCCAGCGACATCGCGGTAATAGGGGTTGAGCACCAGGACGGCATGACCTTCCGAGGCCAGACGGCGGGCCATATTACGCTTGGATTCCCGCAAAGAGGCGATGTCGGGCCAGAAAACGACAGCGGGGTGTTTGCCTGTTGTGGGATGGACGAAGAAGGCATCCATAGTGCCATCGGCGGTGTCAAAGGTGACTGCGGTCTCGGTCAGGTCAAGGCTGACGGTCGATGCTGTGCTCTCGGTGCTTGCAGCTTCGGGAGCACAGGCAGTGATCGCGGCCGCGCCGGAGAGCGCTGCGAATTGGCGGCGGGAAATCGTCTCACGCGCCCATTGTTTAAGCTTAGCTTTTTCGCACATCGTCCGATCTCCTGTGAATGTGACTCGCCGTAATCCCTAAGCCGTGATCGTAGGTATGACCAGACTGTGAAGCATAGGCAGCCACTGATCGGCCCGAAGTGATAATCCCCCGTCAACGTCCTGATACCTCGCTAGCCGCGCAGGTCAGTTGCGTTCAAATGTCAGGCTGGAGAAAACAGTGAAGTAATCGGCGCGCGCATCATTCGGGGCGGGCTCTCCCCACACCACCGAGAGCAAATAGCGTGAGCCAGATGCCAACGCGACAATCGCCTTTCCATCAGCATCGGTCGTGTAGGGAGTGGTGTTTCCCGGTTCTGTCAATGGTGTTGCCGTTAACAATGCGCCTTCAAGAGGATTGCCGCGCCACATGACCTGAAACGCCATTGAGTGTGCGCTACCCAGATCGAGCGGATTTTCCAGCGGGACGATTTCGAGCGTTTGCCCGATTGGTTTTGTGACGTTCTCGGTCGTATTCGAGCCGACCTGCAATAGTGTCTTGGCGCGCCTTGCATAGAGTTCTGTGCCTGACTGATCGCTGGTGCCTTGCTGAGCGCGGTGAGCGACGATGGCACCAAGGCCTTCATTGACAAGATAGCGGTTGAAGCGCTCCGCCTCGAGCTCGCTGAAGCTTGGGTTGCTGGCAAAGGCGAGAATGTGCGAACCGGGCAATGATACCGCGATACGCGCGGTGCCAACCTCTTCCTCAGCTGTCGTGCGCACGCCCGTCTGCTGGTCTGCGATTAATGCCGGTCCATAAAGCTGGAGCGCGGCGATACGCTCCCAATACAGGCCCCAGTCATTGATATTTTCCCCATCGCCAACCTTGAAGTCGACGACAACCTGGTCGCCCGGTTCCAGCTGATGCTGCTCTGGTTCAAGCCAGAAACTGTGCGCTGCGGCGGAAGTCGAGATCAGAAAAGAGGCAGCGGTGATGAGGGATCGCAGCATGGACTATACCTTTGCAGTTTAGGTTTATCGGGCTGAAAGAGCGGTCTCGCATTCATCCATCAGTTGCGCAATGATATCGGCAACCGGTTCCTCCGTCTTGACCATCCCGACCGATTGCCCCGCCATCAGCGAGCCGTTCTCGACATCGCCATCAATTACAGCGCGGCGCAAGGCTCCGGCCCAGTAATGCTCCACCTGCAATTGTGCTTCAGCCATTTCGATCTCTTCACGGTCGAGCACGCCTGCGATTTCGCGCTGTTTCACGGTAAACTCCTCAGTGCCCTTATTCTTCAGGGCGCGCACCGGGATGACGGGTAACCGCGGATCGACCTGAACGCTGGCAATGGCATCGCGGGCGGATGCGCGGAAGAATGCTTTTTTGAATGCCGGGTGCGCGATGCTCTCGCTGGCGCAGGCGAAACGGGTGCCAAGCTGCACGCCACATGCGCCCATCTCAAGATAGCCTGCAATCGCTTCGCCCCGACCAATTCCGCCCGCGACAAAAATCAGGTGCTCCCCGGCCAGCGCAGGAAGCATTTCCTGCGCCAGAACACTGGTCGATACCGGGCCGATATGGCCACCCGCTTCCATTCCTTCGATCACAAGGGCATCCGCGCCGGATCGCAGTAGTTTCTTCGCCAGCGCCAGTGTGGGGGCAAAGCAGATCACCTGCGCGCCCGTGCCGTCAGAGCCCTTGATCGCTTCGACACTGCCCTTGGGTGGGATGCCACCGGCCAGCACAACGTGACTAACGGCATGCTTGCAGCAGACTTCGATCAGATCGAATAGCTGCGGGTGCATGGTGATCAGATTGACGCCGAATGGCTTGTCAGTCCGAGCCTTGGTTTCGGTAATTTCTGTATCGAGCAGATCGGGTGTCATTGCACCGCAGGCAATCACTCCAAAACCGCCTGCATTGGAGATGGCCGAGACGAGATTGCGTTCGGATACCCAGCTCATCGCTCCGCAAAGGATGGCGGTTTCACAGCCGAGGAAATCGGTGGCGCGCTGCATCAGAGCGCTGGAACGGGGGTGTGTATTCATATTTGTCTTCCCTTTTATCCCGGGCGATTAACGGGCGACCGTGTGCATGGCGAGCGGTTTGTGAAGACTGTGGTGGATGGCAAGCAATCAGCAGGCTGCCGCTACCTTGGATTTCAGAGCTGCGACGGCCGGATTCTCTGGTGAACCGATCAGCCGCACGGCGCGCTTTAAATGGACACAATTGAAGCGCGCGCCTTGGGCTTCGGCCCGCTGGATCAGATCAAGGAAGACGCCCGGCTCCAGTGTCCTTGCCCCCTTGTTCAGAAAGATACGATGCCATCGGTCGGCTCCGGCGAGCACTCGCGCAAAAGTGGCGCGGGCGATTTCACTTTCACCCGAAAAAAGCGGGTCTGCCATAGCTTGCAGGTCCGACAGCTCTTCGCTGGGACGGATGAACAAAGCGGCAAACCTGCGCGCGGCCTCCGCCTGATCTCCAGCGGCAAGGGCAAGCTGGAACATACTCTCCTGCACCACCGGATCGCGCCAGCCATGTCGCGCTGCTCGCTGGATTGAGGTCCCGCCAAGCTCTGTTTCGCCCGCTTCATATTCTGCGATGCTGAGGAGGCGCTGGTGTGGGGCGGGCATCGGGCGGCGCGCGACAAGTAGTCGTGCTTGCGCAAGTGCTTGCTGCTTGTCTTCGCCCTGCATGGCGCTGGTGGTGAGGTGGATTTGTGCAAAGGCGCGGAACGGTGGAGGTACAGAAACGGACAGAGTCGGCACATAACGCGCCTGACGGTCCAGTTGGATGCCAGATGTGACCGCCGCGACCGCTATTATCGCTGTGATCCAGATGATCCGGCCGATCATCGAGTATGGTCCTGCGCGCTTGCGCTGGGTTCACTGCACCGCGCCAGCATCAGCAAGGCCAGCGCTCCCACGGCCAGCATTGACTGATTGCGCAGGGGATAGTCCGTGATTGATTGCAAAGCGATCGCCAGCAATATCACAGAGCCGCTCCACGCGGTCCATCGCTGCGGTGATCGCGCCGCACGCAATGTCATCCACCCCAACAGGGCAAGCCAGCCGGCGATTACAACCAGACCCGGAAGCCCGGCTTCGATCGCCACTTCGATGTAGTCATTATGCGCTCTACCGGCGCGACGCTGGGTCATGTTTTCGAGGGACTCGTCCACCTGGAAGACCTCGTCAAAGGTGCCCATTCCCGACCCCAGCGGCCAGTAACGGCTGCTAGCATATGTCGCATCCTCCCAGATGTAGGAGCGCGGATCGCCATCGCTGTCGAACCGCTCGAGGGTGTCACCCAGACGCCCGGGGGCCAGGGCAACAATTCCGGCGATAAGGGCAACGGCTGCCAGTGCGGTACCACCCAGTATCAACCCGTTCTTGGGCGACGATACCGCTTGTGACCGACCGAGGAAGTGCGCCGCGGCAAATTGAGCGCAGCCCATCAAGATGGGGAGCAGTGCAAGGGCCAGTGCGGTTCGTGAACGTGTGAGGACGATGGCGATGATCAACAGAATGCAAACTGCGAGTCGCGCGGGAATGACAATCGGGTGCGGGCGCGGCGCGGGTAAGAGTGCGGCAAAGGTAAGGGCGCAAACCAGAAAAAGTCCTGTAGAGTTGCGGTTTGCAAAGGTGCCGAAAAGGACGCCGCGCATCGGGTTCTCGGGATAGAACGAGGTGACAGCTTCGGGGCTCGAAACCTGTCCGATCCCGATCAACAGGGTAATCAGCCCGAACGCGGCGACGACCCAGCCAATCAAAAAAAGCCGATCACGCCGTATCGACCAGCCGATCGCCAAGACTGCAAGGGGAGCGATCAGCCCGCTCAAGGCAACCATCGTCCGTGCGCTGTCCAAAGTGGCTGGCGCCCAACCCAGGGCGCCTACAGATGCGCGGGCCTCTGCTGCGAGCGCGCGGCCCGGCAACCCCGTCCAAACGGTTTCGGGTAAGGGGATCAAATGGAGCAACGGCACAGCGATACTAACCGCCACGAGCATTCGCAGAGCTATGGGCGCGTCTTTCCAGAATGCGAAGAACGCGTTTTGATAGAATGCCAGAAGGCCCAAGGCTGCCAGTTGAACCACCAGATTGGCCAGCCCATAACGGACACCTCCGCCGCCGAAGGTCAAAGCTACCACGATCAACCCGGCGATTGTGAACAGAATAATGGGAGTGGGCGTCTGCCGGGTGCGCGATGATGAAATCGCCTTGCGGGGTGCGTTTGCGTTTAGTGAGCGTTGCAGGGCACTCACACCAGCCAAAGGTCGTGGTTCCCGAACACGGGCCATTGAATTCCCCATAGAAAAAGCGCGCGGTTTTATGAACCGCGCGCCTCTTATCGAATCACCAACAAAGGCGTTCGTATTCCTTTAGGCTTAGTTGCCGCCCGGTGACTGGTTGTCATCGTCGTCGATGATGATGATGATGCCCGCCGCAGCCGCTGCCGCCAGGATCGCACCAAGAATGCCCGGAGCAATAAGCTTCTCACCCGTGGCGTCACGGCCTTGGCCCGGTTGTGAGGCAGCTGCGGTGTAAGAGGTATCGGAGTCACCGGCGCGAGTGTTTGCACTCGCAGCAATCGGCGCGAAGGCCAGGCTTGCCGCTGCGGCGGTTGCCACCAGACGAATCGTTGCTTTGATCATCGTTAAAGCCCTCAAAAATAACTTACGCAGTAACACCTACTGCGCTGCACCATAATTTGCAACGGTGGCTTACGAAAAAAAAGTTAATGCGTTCTTAGCGATGTCCGAACCGTTGCTGCGGTGGTTGGCCAGCCATCGCCCCGACTTGCCGGTCAGTCACGCGCCGCCCCTTCATGACCCATGAGCGATCGGAAGCGCTCGATTTCTCCGCCGGTTACCACTGCACCGTCGTAGACCAGCCATGCATGCGCCTCGAAAATGCTCTCTTCGCTACGGTCAAAGCCAACATGGATGGTGCTGGATAGCCCATATGCGGCAAGCCATCTGCGCGCACCGATCGCCTGAACGACACAATCGCTGCGCCAAGGCACGAACCTGGCGAGCAGGGGAATGATCAGCGCGACCCTTGCAGCGATTCGTTCAGCATCTGGGGCAGTCTCCCGTTCCGCTTGGGCGGATTGAGTATTGAAAGCGGCAATGTCGCTCGCGCGGAGGCTGCGGAGTGCGATGCGCGCGCGTGCGAGTTCAATCAGGCCGCGCAGGATCCATACGGGATGGCGCAGCAAATGCCGATATCTCATGCGGTCAGATTGAAGGGGTGCTGTTCGCGCAGGCGATATTTCCGCAGGCGATGCGTTGTCGGACGCCTTGGTGGTGTGGTCGGGTTGGCCGGTGTTTGCCATTATCACCTGAGAATGAGCTCGTTCTCTTCCAACTCGGTTAAAAACTTCGAGATGTCATTCTCAACGACGCTGCGCTCCACTTCGAAGTCTTCAAGAATCTGGTCGCATATCGCGGCGGGCATTTTGCCTTGTGACAACCCTTCCCAAAGGACCGTGCCGACCGCGTTCAGGCCGTAATAATTGCTGTTCTCAAGGTGCAGAATCACGGTCTCTCCGCCGACCGCATTGGCGACCGCGTGCTCGCTGATTTTCCATGCAGTGTTCAGAACGTCGCTCACATAAAATCCTTTTGGCGCAAAGCTGCCGCCCCCTCATTGGCGCGCGTCCCGTGTCTACGGTTGCCCGCTGAAAATGCAATGACGTTCCCTGTTCACGATACCTTGCTTACCAGAGTTTACACCGCGTCGGGCCGATAAGGGATTGGGCGAGTAATCGTCTGACGCGCGACCATTCACTCGGGCGGACACTCGCCTTGCCTTGGTCAGCCCATTCTGCAAGATCAGCGGCCATGGTCCGTCGTGTATCTTGCCTTCGATGAAGCCGCCGTCAGTTCAGGCAAGCGAGCAATTGTGGCGCGACGGCGTGTGTATCGTGTCCGATATTGTCGATCAGGATCTCATGCAGGAGTGTCTGGTCGAGCTGCAAACCGCTCACTCCCACTTTTTCAATGCGGACGAGACACCGGAAAAACTCTTCGTTTCGGAGGGACGCTTTTATTCGGCCCTTGAGATATCCGGTTCGTTTGCCCGTCCCGAAGTCCTATTGCCGCCCGGAGTTGAGCAGGTCTTGTGCGAGTGTCTTGGACCCGACTTCGTCTTTGATTCCTGGGGGATAATCAACGCTTTGCCAGGCGCCGGAGAGCAACACTGGCATCGTGATGGAGGGATATTGTTCCCTTCCAACCCGATCAATGCCATGCTTCCGCCCAGCGCGATTACGCTGGCAATTCCTCTGGTCGAGATGAACCATGAGACGGGAACGACCGGTTTTTCGATCAAATCGCACCGTGCAAACGGACATAAGGATCGACCTGACTATCAGCCTATCGTCCCAGTGGGATCAGCAGTGCTGTGGGATTATCGCGTGTTTCACAAGGGGATGCCGAATAAGAGCAATACCGCACGGCCTCTGATCTATGCCACCGCCTGCCGCGACTGGTGGCATGACACGCTCAACCACGAAAGCGAGGACCGGCTCTTGGTTCAAGGGAGTGTGTTGGACGGCCTTGGCGTCCGTCTTCAGAAGCGTTTGCAAAGGGCGAAAGTCAGCAGGTGATTGAGGTTCGCAGGCAGGCCTACGCGCTTTTAGCGATACCGTTCAAGCAGCTTTGTCACGTGGCCCAATGCCGCTTTATCCGACTCAAAATAGCCGGGGTGGCGCTCTTTAAGGGCCACAGCGATGTCTTCGAGCGAACGCCCCTCACCGACGAACGAAAGGCAGTCCTGATCAACCGTCATCTTGGCGCTACGCTCGGGCACGCGATAGTGGCCGTGGGGCCTTAGTTTGTCGGCCGAGAAAAGCTGACCCTTGAAAGTTGATTGCCGGAAACTGTGCCGCGGTGCCACGCCTGATGCGTCGCTGATCGTTGTATTCCATGACCAGACATACTGACCGTCGATAAGCTTTGCGCTGATCTGGACCGTGATGCGATCACCCGCTGCCAGCTTGACCGCTTGCTCGAAGGGCAGCAGTTCCTGCTGATACACAAGTTGTGGATGGCCCGGTCCACTGGAAAAGCGGAGCTCTTCGCCAATTTCGGCATCGAAGAAAACCAGCAGACCATGAACCGTCTGCGCTTTGTCGACCCGAAATTCCAGAGTGTTGCTGACATTGGGATCTGTGATCGTGCGATAGTCGAGCGTCGCCAAAGCCTGCGGTTCGGAAAGAAACGCGTCTGGCTCAAGATATGCCGGCGCCGGAATGTTGACGGCGGTTTGATGCGCGGCGGAGAAATCCAGACCGTAATTGTTCTCAAGCCATGGCCGGTGCCGGGGTTTGTAGTGCCGAGGCGCATGGACCGGAGCGATGCGAACCGTGTCGCGCATCGGAATGAGTTGCCCTTCCGGCTTAAGCAGTCTGTTGCGGGCATCGACAATCGTCGGGATGTGATACTCGAACAGTGGAGTGATCCCGCGAATATCGGAGACGATCACGTCAGCCCTGGTTGGCGGGGTGTATTTGGTCGATAGATCCTGCACCACGGTGATGCGGTCCGCACAGCCATTTGCCTCAGCAATTTGCATCAGAAGGTTGGAAGAGGGGTCCGGCTCAATCGCGACGACCGATCCTGCGCCATATTTGCACGCGAGGATTGAAAATATCCCGAACCCCGCGCCGATATCGATGACACTGCATCCCTGAGTGACGGCGCGTCGCAAGGCTTCGGCATAGATCGCCATGCGCGGTTCGCATTCGATCATTTCGCCAAATGCGACGACATCATAACCGGTGGGACGAGCCATCAGCCTACTCTCTCTGAAACGGATAGAGGTTCCTGCGAATGCTGGCGCATTACCGAAAGGATGGTCTCGTGGACCTCTTTAAGCCGCGCGAAATCGCGCGGATATGTCAGCCGGTAACAGGGCAGCGCTTCGACCAGTCCTGATATCTGCTCAAGGCGCTTGGCTGCGGGACCGGCTTGAGACGGATCAAGCGCAAAGCTCTGGCCCATGATCGCCATACAGGCCTCGCCAGGTCCGATTGCTTCCTTCGTGACGTCCTTGGCATCTCGTCCATCACCAAGGAAAAACAGCGCACCGATGGGCAGTGGATCAGGATTATCCCGCCCGATAGTGGGCAATTGAACTCGCCGTTTGGTAGAGTAATTCGCCATCGGTGCTGTCTGGATTCCCTCACCAAGGACTTGCGCGATGGTCTCAGGATAAAGCCGCAGGGTGGGATAGACGGAGCTGCCGGAATAGCCATCTTTTCCGGAATGCACGATCAGGGCATCATCGCCAAGCAGCCGGTATCCAGCATGATGAAGGCTGGCAGCGAGCGTGGATTTTCCCGCTCCGGTATCGCCCAGAAAAACAGCGATCCTTTGGTCAATTTCAAGTGCGCTCCCGTGGAGCACAGGATTGCCATGGCCTGCAATGATCCGCGGCACCACGTGATCGTACAAAAGATGATCCAGATCGTCGGACGTCGCGTCTTCATCAACCGCAAATATACTGATGGTTTTTTGATCGATCGAAATAGCGAAGGCCGCGATATCATCGAAAACCATTACAACCGAATCGGACAAGGTTACGATGCTGGAGGGCAAAGATGTTGCGTCGCCCAATTCAGGATAAACGAAATCAGGGCAGGGGGCCCAGCCCTCTGCCCTTCCTATGACTTTCCATGAGGCCAACGGGCCATGATGGAATGGCGTCAAGTGCATGCAACCATTCCTATGACACAGCCGTCACGGCCGAATTGTTGCATGCAAACTAGACGCTTAACGGTTAAGGACGGGCCATTGCCTTTGCACGAGGACCTTGGTTCGCGCCGCCTTCGTTTGTTGTGATACTTCCAGCAGCCGTCAATTGGGCAAAGCCACCATAAACCGCGAGCTTGGGAGCTTCGTACTGTGATTTTACCGCCATTGTCGTCTCCGTTAATCGAATTTCAAATTAGTTAACCAGAGTGCGCCATACCGAAGCGTTAAACTATCGGCAAGGCTTAAACCTCCGTCCTCACCCCGAATGGCGGCCTCCAAAACCGCTCTCGATAGATATTGTTGCATATTTGCCGTTTCATTCGGGTTAAGACCTCTGCGTTCCCTATTCCAAAGCTTTTCCGAATAGCCGCCTCCCAAGTGTTCTTTGCCAAGCCGCCAGCGCACAGCGTCAGGTACAAGCCCTGAAACTGCCCGGCGCAAAATCACCTTTGGCCAGCCATTATCTTCAAACTGATCCGCTGGCAGGGTCATGCAGAACCTTAGAACCCGCTGATCAAGAAATGGATCTCGCGGTTCAATCGCCAGCGAGCCGGCAATCCTGTCATAGCGCTCACGCGCCACGACGACATAAGGGTGCAACATGCTGATTGAGCGGTCATGTTCCTTGGACAATTCAAAGCCCGCGATATGCATCTGATTGGCCCGGCGGCGCGATGGCATATCCACGCGCTTCGCGAATTCTGGTGACAGGGTATCGGGAGCTTCCGGTGACGCTTGCGATTTATTGGTCATTGCGCGCCAAATAGTTCGGATCGGCGAAAGCATCCGCGTCCGCCCGACGCACCGTGCGAAATTTTCCCATGCTGGCGGTGCGGGCCCCCAGAAACGCTCGACCCCCTTGGCCTGCTGCCAAGCCTTTATGAAACTGCCGCGTTGGAGGTGCCACAAAATCATATTGTCAGAGCCCAGAACGAGGTCACCCGCAGCCCCATCCAGCATGACTTTCGTGCCAGCCTTTCGGCCGGCGAGATAGACGGACCGCAAAAGCGTCATTTGCCCGTCGAATGGATCCTCGATCTCGCGCGTCAGCCGCTCGAGCTCCTCGCGATGGGCCTCCAAGTCGTCAGGCGAAACATAGGTCGGGTCGATATGTGCGATCTGCGCAGCTGCGAGGATCGCTGCAGTCTCCGGGCAGCCCGGCTCGTCACTGATTGCCGAATATGTTCTGAGCGGCGCTTTGCCTGTTTCGCGCAGCACGTCGGCCGCTATTGCACTGGTCGATGTTGAATCCAGCCCCCCCGACAGCATCGATCCAAGGCAATCTGCTGGCGATCGTAGCCGCTGCGAAATTGCTTTGGAGAATACGTCAAGAAACGCGTCGGCGTATTCCTGGTCGCTATCGAGTTTCAGCTTTGGCTGATCTGCCCCGTCAAGCGTCCAATAGCGCCAGATGCGCATACTCTCACCCTGAACGATGAGCGCATGCGCAGGGGGGAGACGAAAGAGGCCGGTGAAGAATGTCGAAGTAAGGTCAATCGCTTCGAGATGTTCCAGAAAATCTGCAAAGCGCGCTTCATGCAATCTCTTCTCGATATGTCTGTGGTTAAGAAGCGCACGCGGCTCGGTCGCAAAGGCGAACAGTTTGCCCGGCCTGTGATGGTAAATAAGCTGGCGCATGCCGGTTTGGTCGCGGGCGCAAAACAACCGCTCCTCGCGCGGGTCCCAGATCGCAAAGGCGAAATCGCCCTCCAGATGATCAAGGCACTGCGTTCCCCATTTCAGATAGGCGCGCACGATCAGCTCGCCGTCGCCCATCCGTTCGCTTGCATTGAAGCCAAGTTTTGTCATCAGATCACTGCGATAATCGAGCCTGGCATCGGCGGTGATCACACAATCGCTGGCAGAGTGCCGAAACGGCAAGTGTTCGGTTGTCGCCTCCGGGGTTGTCACAAGTGATGCATGCCCGAGTGCAACAGGCCCATGGATGGCTTGGCTGGTGCCATCAGGTCCGCGCCGTTCAAGCACGGACAGAATCCGGCCCAAATCCCCAGCATCCGCATCGGCGGCATCCAAATTGATAAAGCCGCAAATCCCGCTCATTGCGCGACATGCTCTTTCGCTGCGACTTGGCGGTAACCGGTCGGCATGGCTTCGAGCACGCGATCCGCGAGCGCGAGACTGGCCGTGCGATGCGTGATGATGATGATTGTACGACCAGTTAGCGACCGGATGCAATTGTCGACGAAAGCGGCTTCGCTGGCCATGTCATACATGCTCGTGGCTTCGTCAAAAGCCAATATCGGCGGGTCGGTATACAGCGCCCGGGCCAGGGCAATGCGCTGTCGCTGTCCGCCTGACAGGCGGATGCCGTTGTCTCCGATTACGGTTTCGACGCCATCGGGCAGGGTACTGATGAAATCGCTCGCGCCGCTGAGCTGAACCGCTTTTTCAAGCATTTGCGGATCAGTGCCTGTTTCGCCGAAGGTGATGTTATCTCTGATATTTCCGTCGAAAAGCAAAGCGCGCTGGGGAACATAGCCAATTTGACGGCGCAGGTGCCGCACATCGATTTCGCGAATGTCGATTCCGTCCAGCATGATCCGACCAGTCTGCGGCTCGTAAAACCTCAGAAGCAGATTGACGAGAGTGGATTTGCCAACCCCGTTGGGGCCGGTCAGAGCAACAATTTCGCCAGCCGCTATCTCCAGATTGACCTTGTCCAAAACGGTTTCGCGTCCCGGATAGGCGAAAGTGATCTTTTCGAACGATAAGGCGCCGCGAACATTTTCAGGCTTTCGAGTGGCCTGATAACCGGGTTCCGCCGGGATGGAGAGTACCTGCGTTAGCCGGGCCAGAGTGCCATTTGCCCACTGCCATTCGCCGTAAAGGCTGGCCAATTTACCGGCAGGGCGCGTCAACAGTGCAGCGTAAAGGAGAAATGCGAACAATTCCTCCGCGCTGCGCTGTTCTCCCGTCAGTTCAACACTGCCCACGACCAGAATTCCGATGGCGCCTAAAGCGGCGATCATTGCGGTGACGGGCTGAACGAATGCGCTCACCCGCTTCTGCTCAAAGCTGGTGGCACGCGCTGCTTCCACCAATTGCACGTAGTTTTCCCGAAAGGCTGCTTCTTGACCGAACGACTTGATCGCCGGGACGATGGACAGATCGCGATCGGCTGCTGAAAACACGCCTACCTCTGCATCGCGGTTCTTTTTCGAGAGCGTTCTGATCCTGCGGCCGACCAGCTTCATCATCACGAAGAACACCGGGATAAGCACCGGAATAATGAGCGTCATGACCGGATCAATCAGGAAAAGGAGTACGATTGCTCCAAAGGCAGTGATGAGATTGGACGGCACCATTGCCAGCGTGTTTGCGAGAAAACCGCTGAGGACATTCACCTCATACGTGACCAGCGCAAGTATGTCGCCAATCCGAGACTGATCGTAGAATTGCACCGGCAGCGACTGAACATGCGTGTATGCATCGCGTCTCAAACCGGCGAGAATGCGTCCTGAGGCAAGCTCTGACAGAATGGCGGCAATGATGTTCAGCGCGGTCATCGCCAGCAAAGCCACAACCAGCAGGAGCAGTGTCGCGTTGAGATCAATCGACACTTCGCCGATCAGGCCGCCGAGCAGTCGGCCAGCCAGCAGCGGAAGCGCAAGCGTGACTGCCGACCCGAACAGCGTGATCAGACAGATCAGAGCCAACTGGGGCAGGTATGGCCTCAGCCTTTCACGGATGAAAGCCATGTTCATTGGCCACGTGCTCCGCAGTTCACGAGGGCCAGCCAGTATGCACCCGTGGTCTCAACATCATGTCCCGGTCTCATCCTATCTGCTCTGCCCCAGCAGTTTGCCCGGCGCGGATATAAGGCGGCGCATCTGGAGCGCGAATAACGGCCAGTGACCCGAATTGGGGTAGCGCTCCGCCAGAAAGATCCTGCCCGGCAGCAGGTGAAACTTCAGCAGTCTCGCTTTCTGCGCCAGCGACCGGCTGGCCCTGAAATCTCGCAGAAACCTGTGGGCAGTTGGTAAGCCCGAATAATAGTGGGTCACCGGCTGGTCTCTCGTGTCGCTGGCAAGCGCGTCGCAAACAGACGGTGGAACAGTTGTGCCGATGGTGCGCTGCGCAAACAAAAGCGCATCAAGGATGATGGCGGAACACCCGGCTTTTGCAGCCAGCACCGGAACCCGGTCCCAGTCAGCTTGCGTGAATGCCCTTGTCAGCAAGTCGAAATCGACCGCCCAGATCAAACGATCATTATCGAAGGTCTTGTCGACCCCATTCTGAATGCCGAAGACCCGGTGCGATTCCCGATTAATCGCCACCATGAACAGATTGTCGACCGCATTGAGACCCACCGCGTTGCTGCCCATTTTGGGAAGCGGCGTTGTCTCTGCGCTTGGGATGATGCGAGCGAGGCAGGCGCTCACTTCGGGGCTGGACTTGAATTGCCAGTGCACGTCGATCGTGTGGTCGAAGCCGTAATCGGTGCAGAGTGACCAGCTTTCCTGCAGCGGCATCACATCGCCTGTGCTGAAGAAGCCGCGCCGGGCAAGGATCGCGCGCACCCGTTCGCGGGGGATACCCGTCACCATTATGTCGCTGTCACCGCGTCGCCGCAGTGCAGGATCGCTGTAGACAGAATAGGCCAGCGCCGTTCCCTTGAGTACGACGGTGTCAGCGCCAGCCGCGCCCAGATCATCGAGGACCGCCACGATTGTATCTTTGTGAGCCAGTTCCCAAAAGGTTTGCAGGCGGGCCTCTTCCCTTATCCGGTCTTTAAGCAAATCCGGCCAACCGGTTAAACCGGGATTGGCTTGCAGCAGGATTAGGGCAATTCCGTGAAAAGACACCTTATTCGCTGCTGTCTCGGGCGTGATCGTATCAGGCGAGAGTGACGTGAAACAGGCGAATTCAGGAAAAGGCTCTGACCGCAAAGCGCTCTGTACGCATCTGGCGAGGAAACGGTCGAACGCATCAGTCATCATAAATGGCTCAGTTCTTCGAATGCCTCAGTGTTCGATCGCCGTTCGGTCTTATGCGGAGCCGAACTTGGTGAATGCAGCATTTGCTTAGACTTGGCTAGGGGGCGCGCCATGCGCGGGAAAGGAGCGCTTGCTTGCACGATTGGGTTCCAAAGAGCCTTTCACAATCGCCTCAGCGCGGGTGCCGCAGGATACCCCAGATTAAGCATTGACCGGCCAATGCCATACTGCGATCAGCGCGCTCGCACCAGATCAGTGTCGACTACGAGGAATGATGCAGAGTGACGAGCGAGCGTAAGGGTATTATCCTCGCCGGGGGATCGGGCACGCGTCTGTATCCGTTGACGCGAGGTGTGTCGAAGCAACTGATGCCCGTGTTCGACAAACCCATGATCTATTACCCGCTGAGCACTTTGATGTTGTCAGGCATACGAGATATTCTGATCATCACCACGCCGGAAGATGCCCAGCAATTCCAGCGTGTGCTGGGCGACGGGTCCGATTTCGGCGTGTCGTTGAGCTATGCGCAGCAACCAAAGCCTGAAGGTCTGGCTCAAGCTTTCCATATCGGAGCCGATTTTGTCGGCACTTCGCCGAGCGCGCTGATCCTTGGTGACAATATATTCTACGGCCACGGCCTGCCTGACCTGCTGAAAAATGCCAATGCGCGCACGGACGGATCGACCGTATTCGCCTATCGGGTCCACGATCCGCAGGCGTTCGGCGTGGTCGAATTTGACGCATCGGGCACAGCGGTCTCGATCGAGGAAAAGCCCGCCAGTCCCAAGTCGAATTACGCGGTAACCGGTCTGTATTTTTACGATGGAACCGTGGTTGATCGCGCGAAAGACCTGAAGCCTTCACCGCGCGGCGAGTTGGAAATCACGGATCTGAACCGCTTGTATCTCGACAACGGCAGTATGGCTGTCGAACTGATGGGCCGCGGGTTCGCCTGGCTTGATACCGGCACCCATGCCTCATTGCTCGATGCGGCCACCTATGTCCGGATTACCGAGGAACGTCAGGGCCTCAAAATCGCCTGTCCCGAAGAGATAGCATGGCGCAATGGCTTCATTGATTCCGGCGAACTTGCCCGCATTGCCGAACCGCTGCGCAAATCGGGCTATGGCGAATACCTTCTGCAATTGCTCGAAAATCCGGTGCTGCCGTGAAGGTAATCGACACCGCTATTCCGGATCTCAAGATCATAGAGCCGCGCGTATTCGGTGATGAGCGGGGATTCTTCATGGAGACATGGAGCGAAGCCGCTTTTGTCCAGGCAGGTTTTGATATGACCTGGATGCAGGACAATCACAGCCATTCGCAAAAAGGCGTGTTGCGGGGCCTTCATTTCCAGAATCCGGGGCCCCAGGGAAAGCTGGTACGGGTCGCTCGCGGAGCGGTGTTTGATGTCGCTGTCGATTTGCGCAGTTCATCGCCCCATTTCGGAAAATGGGCGGGCGTGGAGCTTACAGCCGAGAACAAGCGGATGTTCTGGGTGCCCGAGGGATTTGCGCATGGTTTCTTGACGCTGAGCGACAACACCGATTTCCTCTACAAGTGCACGGCCCCCTATGCCCCCCAGTCGGAGCATACGCTCGCCTGGGATGATCCTGCTGTAGGTGTCGATTGGCCAGAGACCGGTATCGACCCGATCATCTCTCAAAAAGACACCATGGGTCGTTCACTCGCAGATGTCCCACATTTTGAATAAGGGGGTCGCGCGCTCATGAAAGTATTGATCACCGGTGCAAACGGGCAGCTGGGCGGCGCTTTGCAGCGCACGGCTCCCCCTCATGCTGATCTGAATGCGATTGATGTCGATGATGTCGATTTTACCGAGGATTCCATGCTGCGTGCGCGCCTAGTAGTTGAATCGCCGGATATCCTCATTAACGCCGCCGCCTATACCGCCGTCGACAAAGCCGAAGATGATGAAGAGCTGGCGCAGGCGATCAACGCCGATGCAGTTGCCATCATGGCCGACGAAATGGAGCAGCAGGGCGGAAAACTGGTCCATGTCTCCACCGACTTCGTATTCGACGGAACGTCAACGCGGGCATATCGCCCCGATGACCCGCGCGCGCCTATCTCTGCCTATGGGCGAACAAAGGCCGCGGGGGAGGACCACTTGCGTGATCAGGATATTCTGGTGCGCACGGCATGGGTCTATGAAGCGGGCGGGGCCAATTTTGTCCGCACCATGCTGCGTTTGATGAAGGAGCGCGACGAACTCGGTGTCGTCTCTGACCAGATCGGGTCGCCCACCTGGGCAACCGGGCTGGCTCAAACGATCTGGGGCCTGATCGACAAAGGCGCGACGGGGACCTTTCACCACAGCGATGATGGCAAGGCGAGCTGGTATGATTTTGCAGTCGCGATTGCCGAAGAAGCCCACGAACTCGGCCTGCTCGACAGGATACCGACCATAAAGCCGATCGCGACGTCGGACTATCCGACACCTGCGGCTCGTCCTGCCTTTTCGCTACTGGATTGCAGCGACACCCGCGCATTGCTCGGTGATGCTCCGGTGCCATGGCGCACCAATCTTCGAACCATGCTCAAACTGGAACAGGCCCGTGGGTAGTATTCTTGTGACCGGGGGCGCCGGATTTATCGGCGGCAATTTCGTCCATTACTGGAATGCGCAGCATCCCGATGATGAAGTCATCGTTCTTGATGCGCTGACCTATGCAGGCAATCGTTCGACCCTGGCAGGTGCCAACCGGACCGAGCTGGTTGAGGGTGACATTCGCGATACCGATTTGGTCGAGAGCCTTCTGCGTGACCGTGATATCTCCACAATTGTCCACTTCGCAGCGGAAAGCCATGTAGACCGTTCAATCACCGGACCCGATGCCTTTATTGACACCAATATTCTGGGCACCAACTCGCTTTTGAAGGCGGCTCGCGCTGTATGGCTCGAAGGGTCTGGCAAACCTCACCGGTTCCACCACATCTCGACTGATGAGGTTTTCGGATCGCTAGGCGCGAATGATCCCGCCTTCAGCGAAACGACACCCTATGCGCCCAATTCGCCTTATTCGGCGTCAAAGGCGGCTTCCGATCATCTGGTGCGGGCGTATCATCACACCTATGGTCTGGAAGTGACAACCAGCAATTGTTCGAACAATTACGGACCATATCAGTACCCTGAAAAGCTGATCCCGCTGTTTCTGCTAAATGCGCTCCATGGCCGTCAATTGCCGATCTATGGCGATGGCATGAATGTGCGCGACTGGCTGTATGTGGAGGATCATTGCCGAGGCATTGAGGCGTGTCTGGCGCGCGGCGTTGCCGGAGAAACCTACAACATCGGTGGCGGGGCGGAGCTGCCCAATATTGAGGTGATCGGTGCGATTTGTCGCGAGGTCGATCATGCGTTCGAGACAATCGAGGGGCTGGCGGAGCGTTACCCGCAGGCACCCGCTGCCAACGGCAACAGCAGCGAGGAGTTGAAAACCTTCGTTACTGACCGCGCCGGGCATGATCGCCGCTATGCCATTGATGAGACCAAAGCGCGCGGAGAACTGAAATACGAGCCCGCCCATGGATTTAATGACGGGCTGCGACAGACCTTGCGCTGGTATCTGGATCAAGAGGCGTGGTGGCGCCCCCTTTTGGCATCTTGATCCCGATCTTCGCGGCTCATTCCGGGTGAGTGGCCGCTTTTCGCAGCAGCTTGAAACCGGCAATGGCTTTTTGCGCGCCGGCAATGGTCAGGTGACTGTCATCATATGCAATCGGGCCGCCGTCCGGCGCAAATACATCGCAAGCCTGATCCGGGCACAGCGTTGCGTAGGATGAGTGGTAGCGAGCACCGGCACCCGTCGCAGCTGACGCGATGATCTCGTCCTTCCNGGCGATCGCGGGATCGAGAAAGCGCTGAACGCCCTCCAGCGAACCTGCATCAGCGGCTTTGGCCAGAATGACCGGCAGACTGCCGTCATATTCGGGCGCTGGACCGATGACATTGACGGCTATTCCCAGCTGCGAAAGCTCCGCAATCGTCGCTTGCAATTGAGCGGCTTGGTCTTCGCGCCAACGGCCAACCAATACCACGCCATCCACGCGTCCGTTCTTTAACACGTCTGAGAGCACCAGCTCCACCATCTCAACGCAACCTGCGTTTCGCCATCCATTCCGTAACGGCGGGCACCCGTAATGGCTTGCTTCGAGCCAGTTTACGTCCACGAACTGCCTTCGCAATGCCACGCTGTACATCGCGGCATGGCTGTCTCCGAATAACAGAACATCGGGCTTGGTTTCGCTGATGGACAGGCAGGCATCACGATTAATATCCTGATCCGGATGCTGGATGAAGCAGCCAGAAACCAACTCCTTTTCCGGATAGTCGAACCATCCCCGGTAATCCTGATAGCTCGCGATCCGCTCCACTTCGGGATCGACACTCCAGATGCGCGGGGCATTGAGTGCCACCGCGAAAGCTACGCCAAAGAATGCGATCGAGCCAGCAATCCCCAGAGTAACGGCCTTTCGTTCAGACATCGCCCGCAGCCAGATGCGCGCCGGTTTTTCGACGAGAATGTATGACGCAGCCGCAGCGCCAAAAGACAGCGTAGTCAGGATCGCGCTCTCAATGCCATCAAGGCTTATACCCATGGCCTCGCGATAAAAGGCGATGATCGGCCAATGCCACAGATACAGGGAGAACGAGATGATCCCGATCGAGCGGAATGGACGCAGGCTCAAGGCCCGGCCAACTACAGTATTCTCCCCATAGGCGATGATCAGGGCCGCACCGACGCAAGGAAGCAATGCGAGTGGAGAAGGGAAGGGCAGCCAGCTGGCCATGAACAGAACGCTCACAGCGATAAGCCCGGCTCCTGCCAAAGCCGCAATTGTGCTGAGCGCCCACGACAGTCTTGGGGCCGCTCCCAGAGCGAGCAAGACGCCGATCAAAAGCTCCCAAGCGCGGAACTGCAGGAGATAGAAGGTGTCGAGCGGATCAGACCGATTAACGATGCTTCCGGCAATCAGCGACAATGCAGCAACGCAGCCAAGTATGCCGATTTTCGCCCGCCGCGATGTGTTTCGTATCGCGTAGATAAGCAGCGGAAAGATAATGTAGAATTGCTCTTCGACCCCAAGCGACCATGTGTGGAGCAACGCCTGCGTCTCCGCCGCGGGTGTGAAATAGCCAACCTCTGTCCAGAAAAACACGTTCGAGCCAAACATGGCAGAAAAAGCGAGGCTCTTGAAGAAAAGCGCTGTTTGATCAGGCAGCCGCAAGATGAACCCGGCGCAAAGCCCGGCCACTGCCAGCATGAGGAACAGCGCCGGGAATATGCGCGCTACCCGGCGCTGGTAAAATCCCAAGATGGAAAAGCTGCCGTTTTCGTTTTCGTTCAGGATGGTCTGGGTGATCAGAAACCCGGAAATGACAAAGAAGATATCGACACCGACATAGCCCCCGCGCAGAATATCAATGCCGGCATGGAACAAAACGATCGGAATGACAGCGATGGCTCTTAGCCCTTCAATGTCACCTCGATAGCGTTGCACAACGCCTCCCACTTGTCTGCGAACGCTCTTGGATAAGGCCTAGCTTTGAGCCCGACGACGAGCAATACAACTTGCGCTTCATGCTGCATTGCGACATGTTCTACCCTGAGGAATGCTTGGCTGCGAGCCGTCCTGTTAAAGCTGGGTGACCGATCAGGAAAGCGCGCGCTGGCCCCATTCAAATAAGCAAAATGTGGAATCGGAACTGATTGAATGAGCGTTGCAAAGCCGCAAGCCGCGAAGGTGTTTTGTATCGGTCTTCAAAAGACAGGGACATCGTCGATCCGCGATGCTCTGCGTCAACTGGGCTACAATGTTACCGGGGTTTATGGCTATGGCCTTTCTTTCAAAGAGCTGCAGGCCACTTATGTGGAGGAAGGCCTCAAAATCGCGCGCCAAGTGGACGCTGTCGAAGATATGCCGTGGCCCAACCTTTATGCCGAACTTGACCGGGAATTCCCCGGCTCCAAATTTATTCTGACGCAGCGGGATACAGATCGCTGGTATGGTTCGATTTGCAGCCATTTTGGCGATCATCCTCACCCGATGCAGCAGCTGACTTATGGTGAGGACGCGCCCGAGCCAGTCAATCATGAGGCGCGCTACCGCGAGGTCTATGAGAAGCATAATCAGGCTGTGCGGGATCATTTCGCCGACCGGCCGGACCAGTTGCTTGAAATGTGGCTAGAACGCGGGGATGGATGGCAGAAACTGGGAGACTTTCTGGGTGCGGAAAACGTGCCGGAAGGCCCCTTCATCCACACAAATTCCAGTAAACAGCGCAACAGCCTGTATCACAGGATCCGCAGAAAGCTTGCCCGCTACGGAGTTCCGTACGAACATATGGGCTTCTGACAGCGTCGACCACACAGTGTTGGGGGTTTGAGCCATCGCGCGTACTAAAGAACTCGACGTAATCGTCATTGGTGCGGGGATGGGTGGTTCTGTGCTGGCCGCTCGATGCGGCGAAGCAGGATTGCGCACCATCGTGCTCGAAAAGGGTTCTGACCCGACAAACCTGCCCCCAAAACGAAGCCTGATTGACAAGCTGATCGGCACGCACGATCCGCGCGGCGGGGAGCGTTGGCCCGCCGAACTGCTGTTGCGACGGTCCGAAGGCAGTGCAGCCCGCCCTGCAAGTCCGATTCTGGGGATTGGGCCGGGCGGTTCTGCCCGCATCTATGGCTCGGCCCTTGGCAGGGCGCAACGCGCCGATTTCGAAAACGACTTCCAGCCATTGCAGTGGGATGACGCCGCTGATGAGCAGGCGTTGCCCAATGGCTGGCCGACTGCCTATTCAGAGATGCTTGCTGACTATCGCGAGGCTGAAGGTGTGCTGGGCCTGGTGGGCACGCACGATCCTCTTGATCCGGATGACGATGCGCAATTGGGAATGCCTCCGGAGCTCTCTCCTGCGCATGAGGAAATTGTCGAGCGGTTGCGGGCCAATGGGCGCCACCCCTATCGTATGCATGTAGGCATCGCGTACAAGCCCGGCTGTACCGAATGTCAGGGAGTTACGTGTCCGCGCGATTGCAAAGCGCATGGTTTCAATCGGGCTCTAGTCCCTGCGATGGAGCGGCAGGCGCCTGTTTCGCTTGAAAAGGGCGTGACGCTTTCATCGGTTGAAAAGGGCGCAAACGGCGAATGGCGCGTCACCTATGACGATGGGACGGGCGAAGAGGTATCGGTGGCCGCTCCGAAGCTGGTTCTTGCAGCAGGGGCGCTCAACACACCGCGCATTATCGAAGCTTTCCCGGCACTGACCGGCGGCTCGGTTCCGCCGCTTGTCGGGCGCGGGCTGATGTTTCATTCTTCGGAAATCTTCGCGGTGACACCGTCTGATCCCGATGCGCTGTATGGACAACGCAAGGTGCTAGCCTTTCGCGACCACTATCTGGATAAAGGCATGCCGATGGCGGAATGCCAGTCGTTGGGGATGGTCGGCAAAGCAGGCATGATTGCGGAATTTCTCAACAATCGGGCGCGCCTCGCTGGTTTGGACCTTGGCCGGGTTGGCAAGCTGGCCATGCGCCCGGTTGGTATGATTGCAGAGCAGCAGTTTGCGGGGTCAGAGCTATTCACCGCAGCCCTGCAAGACCTTCCGTATTCGGATAACCGGGTTACCACTGAAACAGACAGCGAGGGCAATGATCGGATTGCCATTACCTATCGCGTGCGTGATGAAATGAAGCAGCGTGTGTTGCGTTTCCGTGAGCTTATGAAGGACGCCTTTGCGCCGCTTCCGGTGCGCTTTCTCTCGCCTGCGGGTGAACCCAATCTCGGGCATCCAATGGGCACTTGTCGCATGGGCACCAGCCCGGAACACTCTGTCGTGGACGGCGATGGGCAAGTGTGGGGGCAAGAAGGATTGTATATCGCCGATGCCTCGGTCTTTGCGTCTTCGCTTGGTATAAATCCTGCGCTGACGGTCGCCGCGCTCGCCCTTCGTACAGCTCGGCGGATTACAGGCTGAACCATTTTTCACCATCGATCCTCTACTGCCGAAGGAGCAGGCACTTATGAACACTGGCGGTAGCGCATCGCGGCACGTAGCCATCACTGGAGCCACTGGTGGCATCGGCGCGGCTTTGGCCAGGCAGTTTGCCCAATCGGGCTATTTGGTCTCGGCTATAGGGCGGTCTCGACCTGCGCTGGACGATTTGGCCGCATCACATGAGCGAATATCGGCTTTTCATCTGGCGGACATTGCGGATGGCACCGCATGCGCTGACACTTTTGTTAAAATTCGGGCGGCTAACGGGCCGGTTGAAATCCTAATCACGGCTGCGGCAATCTATCCTAAAGCTTTTTTCCTTGATCAGGATGCCGGGCATATCGCCGAGGTGCTGCGAACCAACATTGAAGGGGTCGCGAACAGCGTGCGTGAAGTGCTTCCCGCGATGCTGGAGCGTAATTTTGGCCGGGTTGTGATTTTCGGTTCGCTTGCTGATATGAACCCGATGCCGGGATCGCTTGCCTACTCGGTTTCAAAAGGAGCGCTGCACTCGCTTTCTAAAGGTATCGCGGGCGAAATTGATCGAGATCGCTTTCCCAATGTCCTGGTCAATGAATTCAGCCCGGGACCGACGCGCACCAGAATGAGTGATGGTGGCCATGCTCCAGAGGATATATTTCCGATGCTTCTTCCTCTGGTTGAGTGCGGCTCTGATGGCCCGCACGGTCGCTTTTTTCAGGAAGGCAAGGAAATACGGATCGGTGAGAGCTGGAAGGCTGCGCTAAAACGGGTAGTGTTGCGACGCTAAAGCATAGTGCCTCCAGTGCACCTGACGACCAATCGGGGCACGCACCTCGCCGCACGGCGAAGTGGCGGCGCGCGCATCATTTCACAGCCCCTACAGCAGCTGTCACGCTGCGAATGGACCGCTTTAGGTCGCGGTCCACCACCGGAGCCTTCGCGTTGTTGGTTAGGTCACCTGATGGGGCAAAATCGCCCGCTGAGGGATTCACGAATTTGTTCGCTGCCGTGCCCGCAATCACAGTTCCGGTTGCACCGCTAGGGTCCGCTCCACCTGCGTCGATCACATTGTCGGCAATGGTCAGGTCCACATCGGGTGAGCCGCTCCACGCAATCCCCTGCACTGCGCAATTGATGATCGCCGAATACGCATCGGGATTGTAGTTGCCAGCATTGTTTACGCGCAGCAGAATTTCCTGATTGGGCAGCGAACAATGCGCCACAACCACATGACTGTGCGAGCGCGAGAATTGCGAGAGGTAGTGCGTATAGCCTGCGGGAAGGTTGGCCGTGTTGTTGTGAGCCGCGACATTGACCAGCGCCACGTCCCGAAGCCCGCTGGGATGCGTTAGCCACAAAAGCTGGCTCTGCATATTCCACGCGGTGAGATTGTGGTGAATGATATTCTCGGCAATCTGATTGTAGGCGATCAGGTCAGAATGAATATCCAGCGTCGTCACCAGAGTGAGGCCGCCGCTTGTATCCTGATCGGTAAATGCGGCCCCCTTCCCGCCCGCAATCCCCAAAAGGTTCGCGCGGCGAGGGTGCTCTGCATCGGTTCCTGTGGCTGTCCAGCCAGTCAGCCCGTCCAGCCACGCGACCACGTTTTCGACCGTATAGCTCGTATCGGCAAGGAAATCGCTGTCATCGCCGCGAATCGTGAAGGTGCCGACTGTCGAACCGGAAACCTTGGCGGTCAGTGTCCGCGAAATTGTGTTGTTGCCGTTTGATAGCGAAAGGGTTGCACCCGCTGGACCGGTGACCGTCAATGCACTGCGTTCCTGCCAGAACGGATTGTTGTTCCAGTCGTGCACCTTGTGCGCCACGCTGCAGGCAACTTCGGGCATCGTGTCGCCGGCACCGCCGATAGTCTCGCCCCCGCGCAGTAGATAGGCGTTGCGATACGGTTGATAACATGCACGAACGTCACAGCCGGTAAACCACGCCGGGCCTTCGGTGATGCCCGGGGTCGAGCGCGCGCCCTTGCGATGAATACCGCCCGCTGTATCGATGAATTTGACTCGATCAAACCAGATCGCTCGACCTGGCCTGTTCTCGTGCTCAAAATGGGTGATGTTGGCCATGTCAAAGGTGATGTTTGGCCCGCGTGCCCACATCGGATGTCGGCAGTCATATTCCTCCGCATCGTCGCCCGTGAAGTTTGCAAAGCCAATGGTGACAGGCTCGGTCGCCTCCAGAACAACGCGGCCTTCAGGCGCGACATCATAAGGCAGTCCACCGACTTTCAGTCCCTCGTAGGTGCCCTCCTCAACAATGGTGACACGTCCGAAGTGATCGGAGTTGGTGGTGACATAATCCCACGCGGCCTGAATGGTCTTGTACCGCTCGCCAGTGATAACCGGCTGTGAGGGCGCAACCGTCACGTCAAGCGGATAGAGATCATCGACGATGCTGTAATGAAACGGGCCGATGACGCGGCTCTGCATGTTGGCATCTGCCGGGATCGCTTCAGCGTAAAGGTTCAAATCCCCTATTTCTGTGCCGCTCTCAGGTCGCTTGATCGTCACCCAGTAGCCAAGCACGAAATACGGTGAGCCATCCGCATTCTCGAACTCGCGGTATGTCGGCTGTAACACGTCGACGGTGCCGCCCTCGAGACGAAAGCGCACGCGGTCGATGCCGCCGATCAGCGTATCACCATTAAGCGCCCAGGCCGAAACGCCGACGACCAGCTCGTCACCAAAATGCTGCCAGTCCGGTTCCAGCAAGCGGCACATCGGCTTTGCCGTGCTACGCGCCGGATCGCTGGGCACAGTGCTAAAGCCGCTGGAGGCGGTCCCATCCCAAGAAACGGACGGGGTGAGCGATGGAGGCGATAGCGAAGAAACCGATGCGCCAACTGACGGCCGGTAATTTGTGGTAACAAGACCGATACCAAGCCAGCTCATCAGGCGAACCCTACAAGGCTGCCAGCTGTCGTGCCAGTCGCCCGCACATGGGTGAGCCGGACTGCAAGCACTGTCCCAGCCACAAGGTTGCGCAGTGTGACGTCATCGGATGAGCCTATTGCGCGCACTGTCAGGTCTCCGCCTTCGCCGATATATACTCCTTTGGTGGCCTTTGAGAGTTCGACGGCATCGTCTGCGGTGATCTCGAAGAGTTCACGCGCAGGCCCGATCACGCTATCGCCGGCGGAAGCAAATGGATCGATAATCATAAATCACCTCTATGTTTGTTGCGAGATCAGGAGTAACCAAATAGGTGATATGTAGGAAAGCAGTTTTCTTAAGCGGTTTGTTTGCACCGACAGTCTCTTGGCGGCCAGGCTGATGTAAGCTGGCAAAACATCTTTAACCGGATCGGTCTTTGCTCTAGGGCCGTCTTGATGGCGAGCCTTGCGCAACACACCTATCGAGTACCACGGGGTGCGCCCGGTATCTCGCGCTGGAGAACGAGCGGGCGGATCTATATTGCGGCGGCACTTGGCTACCTGCTCCTGCTCCCGCCACAGCTCACTGCGGCAATCGGTTCATCACAGATCGCGCCATATCGCTTCCTCCTTATTCCGGCAGCGTTCTATGTGGCTGCGTGCTATTTAAGAGGGAGGGTGCGCTTCAACGCGATTGACGGTTTGGTGCTTGTCGCCACGTTCTGGATCGGCGCATCATTACTGGTCACCACCGAATTAACCGAAGCGTTTACAGCCATTGTCGCGCAGACAACCGACATTGCGCTGTCCTATTTTTTCGCACGGGTCATTTTCCGCAGTGAGAATGATATTCGGGCGTTTCTCGTGCTGATGGTGCCTGGCTTCGCATTGATAGCGCTGGCACTTGGCCTAGAGGCCGCGGTCGGCAAGTTCATTGTTCAAGACTTCTTCTCGGAACTAACGGGGCGGGGCGTTGATCTTGAAACGAAGTACAGGCTTGGTTTCATGCGTGCCGCAGGGCCGTTTCCGCACCCGATCCTCGCCGGAATGTTCTTCGCGACACTATTGCCGCTATATTTAATGTCCGGCATCCGTAATTGGCCCAAATGGTTTGGCGTAGCTTTATCGTTTGGCGCCTTCTTCAGTTTCAGTTCCGCTGCTTTTTTGGGCTTTTTTGCGAATGCAGGGCTGATTACTTATGACTGGATTTGCGAACGGCTTGAAAATGTGACCTGGCGTTTGTTCCTGTTCCTGCTGGGTACCGCAGTCCTCGCGCTGGAGCTTGGGACCAGTTCCGGGACCTTCGGATTGCTTGCGCGCTATGCGGCACTGGATTGGACGACCGCCTTTTATCGCAGCCTGATTTGGGAATACGGATCTGCCAGCGTGGCAGCCAATCCCTGGTTTGGTATTGGTTATGCGGATTATGTGCGACCGGACTGGATGCCCACTCGCTCGGTAGACAATTATTGGCTGGGCCTTGCGATGCAGTTCGGCATTGTGCCTCCGGTTCTGGTAGCTCTGGCGACAGCATTGGCGGTCTTTCAGGTGGCGAAGTCTGCGTTATCTGGTGCGCTCGCTGATCGACGCTTCCGGCGCGGAATCTCCATTGCGATTGCTGTGTTCGCGCTAGGCCTGATATCGGTATCAATCTGGCTCTCGGCGCAAGTGTGGTATTACATGCTGGTTGGGATGGCGGCGACTTTAGCGCACTCCGGAAAGGCGGCTGAGGCCCCACGCATGATGATGACACCACCTGCCCGTCGCTCGGCACCCTATCGCGGCCGACCCGCTCTTCCCGCTCGTTGAACGTCGATCCAACCCTTTTGAACCGCGCATTCCAGCGATCTTAGGCAGACAGCAAACGTGATCGTATTTTTTCCAGCGGCGTATACTGGCAGCGGTCCGTCCTATACGGCAATGTCGATTGCGAAGGAGATGACCGCACAGGGCAAAGATCTTACCTTCTTCTGCCCTGCTGCACTGGCCGATATTCCCTCATCGATCAAAACCCACGTACCATTCTCGGGGGGATTGCCGTATCGCCTGGTCGGGCGCGGCCCCATCAAAAAGCTCCTGACAGCTATGGCCGAGCGCCAAGTTCTGCTGGAAATCAGGCGGCGCGGGCGGGGTGTTCATCTTCACCTGTGGGGCGGAGCATCACACGGCTTTGTGACACAGGCCAAAGCTCTGGGTGCGGTGATCTTTCGAGAACTGATCAACACCCACATGGCGACCGCCAAGCGCATTCTTGACGCGGAGTCCGAACGGCTGGCGCTTTCGCCGCAGCACAATATCACTGCGCAGATGATTGAACGCCAGAGGTCAGAATTGGCTGTGTGCGACTTTCTGTGCTCACCCTCATCAGGGGTCGACAATTCTCTTGAGGAATGGGGCGTCCCGCGTGACCGGATTATTAAAACATCATTCGGCTGGGAGCCTGAACGGTTTCCGATCGCCGCAGCCGAACAGTCTCCCGCCCGGTCAAGCGATGGCAAAGTGACCGCGCTCTTTGTTGGCCAGTTATCGGTGCGCAAGGGCATCCATCTTGCGATTGACGCATGGAAAGCGGCCGATCTTGACGGCCAGTTCATTTTGGTTGGCCGGATTGACCCGGGCTTTCGCTCTATACTCGACGCGAATTTGGGCCAGAAAGGCCTGATTCACCACGAGTTTACCGCAGACATCACCCGTTTCTATCGGTCTTCGGACTTTCTGCTCTTCCCGACACTGGAAGAGGGCGCCCCGCTCATTTGCTACGAAGCCACCGGATGCGGGCTGCCTGTGATAACGACCGAGATGGGCACGGCGCGGCTGATCGAAGATGACAGGAACGGGCTGATCGTCGATGCCCACAACCATGATGCGCTGGTCTCGTCGATCCGGGCGATGACCGATCCTGCTTTGCGCCAGCGTCTATCGGACGGAGCGTCGCAAATCGCGCGCAAGTGGACGTGGAACCGGGCCGCACAGGACCGGATGGCGGCCTTTGAGCGCGTTCAGGACAGGGCCTGACCCTGATTGTGTTTCAGGAAAACGGCGGCCGCGGTCTAAGATCAGGAGACGCAAAATGCTTGCGGCTGCTTTGGCGAAGCCTGCGCAGTGCGATGCGTCCCGGTCTTGGCAGATAGTTTTCTACCGCGCGCTGATACCATGGGCGTTTGAGGAAAGGCAGTTCCTCGTCCTGCGTCTCTTTTTTCCATGCGATTTCCTGATAATCGCTTTGCTGCGGTGCCTTCGTGAACATCTCCACGTCGGCGATCTTTCTTGCGCGCATCATGATGTAGGTCTTTGAATTGTTGACTAGCTGGACCCGTCTGCCCGCGACCGCGGGGTCAATAACATCGTACCAGATGCCATCGTCATTCGTTTCCGTCAGGATCATTTCCTCAATTTCGAACCCGTTTTCCCGGGAGAAAGCCCGAAAAAAAAGCTCAGGACTGAACTGATAGAAGCCGTGGCCCATGAAGTTGTTGGCCACGTTGATCGATAGAAAATGGCCGCCCGTTACGAGCATTGCGCCGACATTGCGGAATGTCTGTTTCACATCAAAGATATGCTCCAGCGCGCCGCCATCAATCATGGTCGTGAAGCGGCCTGACATTTCCGTGGGAAGCGCTTCGTTCATATCGGCGACATGAGTTGCGCCCTCAAATTCCGATCCGTCAATTGAGTATGGAGTGCGCGCGCCGAGTTGCCTCATGATACCGTCGCAAAACGGATACTCGCTAAATGCATCCTCTACTGAGGCGCTGTCAGTCGGCACGCCATAGCGCGCCGCCTCTTTGACGTATGTTTCGCGACTGACATTGATGTGCTGTCGTCCCAGCGTTGCGACCTCTGAGAAATCCGCTCCGTTTTCCCAGGCATCCATGACAAAGCGCAGTGTGTGAAGGTCCAGTCCCATAACCATCCAGCTCCCTATCCAGCGGCTTTCACGAACACACCGCCCCCGGTTCACTTTGGAGCCTAGTACAAAGGGGCGAGGACAGCCAGACAGTGCGTCCGCCCCTCGTCGCTTGCAGGCCACCGGTGGGTGCTCTAAGCGAGGCTTTGGCAGTGAGGGGTATGTGCTGGGACTTTGCCTTCTAAAAGGTGATCCGGGCAGAAATGCACAAATCATATCGCCGCGATCCCGGATACTCTCTCGGCTGTGGAAGCTACTCAGAAAGCGCTGATGAAAAGAGCTGCCAGCCAATGAATTTAAACACAATCAAGGCTAACGCTCCACGTCTGCTGTCTGGACAGCTGCCCGCAATGATTGCTCTTGGCGTCAAAATCGCAGGCGCCGTCGCCTCGTTTGGTGCCACCTTCCTTATCGCCGCAGAATTTGGCGCTACCATCGTCGGGGTTTATGCGCTTTTCACACAGACACTGCTGGCATTTTCGATGTTTGCGGTGTTCGGCAATGATCATGTGATTGTTCGCGGAGTGGCAGGAAATTTGGCCAATGGTCGCGAATTGAGTGCGCGCCGGGTCGCTGCTCGCTGCGCCGTATCCACTTTCAGCGTTGCAGTCTGCTTCTCGATCGCTTGTGTGCTGCTCGGACAGATGGGCGTCACCTTTGGTATCGATAGCGAGCTTTTCAGCCCTCTTGCAATCGGTCTGGTCGCAAACGCGGCTCTTGTGCTGGGGGCGGCGCTGCTGCGCGGGACGCATCGCGTGGTGCTGAGTCAGGCGCTCACCGGCTTTGTCGCTGCGGCAATGTTGGTTTTTGCTCTTTGTCTGCCCTATCTCGATCTGGGCGATCCGCGGTTTGCGCTGCCGGTGGCCTATACGATTGCAGCAGTGATTGCGGGCGTTTTGGCCTGTGCGGTGGCGCTGCGGATCGGCTCAAGCTGGACCAGGGACCAAGAAGCTGGCGGAGATCCCAACACGCATGGCCAGTTCAAACTCGGTGCGATCTCAACGCTCAACTTTGCAGTAGGCTGGATCGTTCTGGTCTTTGTCGGTCTGTTGTTCGGAGAGGCTGAAGCGGGCGTGTTCCGAGTTTGCATGCAATTCAACACGCTGCTCCTGATGGTGATTTTCACCTATCACAGCACCCTATCTCCCGAGTATGCGAAGCGGTATTCGCTCGGGGATTACAAAGGAATGAAATCGCTGCTGAGACAATCGCAACTTGTCCTTGCGATCCTGTGTGGTCTGCCAGCGCTGCTCATCTTCATTTTCGCAAAGGAAGTTCTCGCAATTATGGGCGATGAGTTCATTCAGGGCGAGACCACGCTAAGGCTGCTGATCTTCGCAGCGCTGATCGTAGCGCTGACCGGATCCGCTGGCGCATTGTTAAACATGTCGGGCCGGGAAGTGGCAGTGCTGAGGGTGACTGTCTTGGGAGCGGTGACGCACCTGATCTGCCTGTTCGCAGGCGCAGTCTGGTTGGGGCTCGAAGCGGCGGCAGCGTCTTATGTCGTCGCCTTCGCCATCAAATATGTCACGACTTACGTGATCGCAGATCGATGGCTCGCGCGCAGAATCGCAACGCAGTGATCCGGCATGGCGGCGCGGTGGGCGCGGCCGCGATCAATGCCAGTCGAGATTGAACCTGACGCCTGCGACCTGCCGAACGTCATCGCGCAGCTTCCACGTCCGTTCGAGAAGGTCGGTATAGATCACCTCATGCGTCTCGACGAACACATAGCTGAGCTTGTTCACCTGCTCAGATTTGATCAGATGTTCAAGGATTTCGGTCTCGGCACCTTCGATATCCATTTTGAGAATCGCAACATGGCCATCGATTGAGTTGAGAAAGTCGATAAAGTCGATGACCTGAACGTCGATCTGCTCCTGATCCTTCCTCGGGTCCTTGATCACTGAACTGGCCAGTGAGTGCCAACCCGGACGGTTGGAAAATTCCTTGTCCCGAAAGAAGGAAATTGTCCCGTCGCGCACGCCGACCGCTTTGTTGATCAGAGTTACGTTTTCGAGATCAGCCACGTTTTTGCTGAGCGTTTGAAAGCTCCAGGGATCGGGCTCAAATGCATAGACATGCGCGCCTGTCGCCGCGAGTTTGCGAGTGTACTCACCGACATTGGCACCGCAATCGATGCAGATATCGCCCGGTTTGACCTGAGATAAAACTTCCGCGAACTCCTCGCGAGCAGGTGACTTTTTCAGGTGGTGGAGACAGGCCCTGTTCCGCAAGCCAACTCTGCCAGGGAGAAAACCGAACACCCAGTGTTTAATCATCCGGATTTTCGGTGGCACACGCTTGCTCATAAGGTCGTCTTTCCGATGGAAGTGAGCCGCGAGCGGCTGAAACTGGAGCTGAAATGGCGCTCCTTCGATTATCATTTCACCTAGGTGATGTCCACAAATGCACCCTGAACTGAAGGCGCCGTCATCGGATCCGCTGCAATGGCGCATTGGGGTTTTTGATTGTCGGGGCCAAGACTATTTCTTCGTACTTATCCTCGCCAGAAGTCCCCGCTCCGTATGATAGCCGTTCTTCCATTCACGCGGGTTAAGGGCGACCCGTTTATAGCTTTCGCTCAACGCAGCAAGATTGGGTTTGACCGATCCCAGAAGGCGCCCGGCGATGAAGCGGTTCAGCATTCCGATCCATAGCAATGCAAAGCCCAATTGCTGCTTTGGCCAACTCCAGTGGCGTCTTGTGAACTCCATTGTTCCCGCTGACCGGTAAAGCAATCGCATTTCGGACATCTGCTGCCCGTGGCCGACAGCGTGATAGCCGCGTGCGTTGCCAATACGCCAGAAATGCTCACCCATCTTTGCAAGTCGGTAGAACAGGTCAACTTCCTCACAATACAGAAAGAAGCGCTCATCAAGGCCTCCAGCAGTGTCCCAGGCGCGGCGAGAAAACATTACAAAGCCGCCCATCAGTACATCGGCACGCTGGTCTGCGAAAAGTTGATCGGTTTGCCAGTGCGACTTGCTCGCCTTGCCAAAGGCAAAGCGCGAGAATTCGCAGAGTGATGGGACCATGATCCAGTTGCCAACGTCGGGCACCGCATCCGCATCGCATGTCACACCGCCCCACGATGCCGCCGAGGGGTATCTTTGCGTTCCGTCCAGCAGGGCGTGGATAGCATCGGGATAGAGGACCATGTCCGGGTTTAGGAGAAGCAGCTGATCGCTATGCGCATGCTGGGCGAGAAGATTGTTTCCTGCCGCAAAGCCGATATTGCCCCGGCCCGGAACCGTTCTAACCCAAGGATAGTCCCGCTCAACGAGCGCTTTCGTAGCGCCATCCCCATTATCGACGAGCAGAACCTCGTAGCTGTGGCTACCGGCCGCAGGCGCGATTGAATCGAGGCACGCCGCGATGTGATCGCCCGAATTGTAAGCCACAATCAGGATCGAGCAATCCGGCTTCGACCCGGAGACTCCGGGTTGCGAGCCGGTTTCCGATCCAGTCGATTCAAGCCGGCCATTGCCAGTCCGCTGGTCCACCATGCCGGTTAAAGTTCGCGCGCGGTAAGATCGCGCTCCCATACGATCTTTCGGTTGCGCACATGGCTGCTAGCTGCACGCAAGCGGGCGAGCGTCTTGATACCCATATAGACGGCCACATCGACGATCGAGGCGCCAGCCTTCATAGCAAGCCGCAGATCACCTGCTCCGTTTGACGGGCCGCTGTGAGGGCTCGGATACAATTCCTGTACTTCCCGGTTGCCAAGCCTGCGTCTGGCTTCGACTCTGATCTGAGCGCTTGCATTGCGTGGAGGCGAGACTTCGAAGAACACTGGCTTGCCGTTAGCATCTTCGCGGATGTTACGTCTTTGTGTTTCTGAAAAGCGCGAATGGACCCAGATATCATCACCGGTAATCGCGGGAAAATCGCCGATATGTTCATACCCGGCCTGCGAAAGACCGAAACAGCCGGACCCGACCATGTTCCGCGTTACATAAGGTTGGGTCTGCCACACCTTATAGTATGATCTGACCAGTGCATTGGATCGTGAAAGGTCAAGCCGTATCGCGGGGGACGCTGCCATCGCGCCAGGCTCGCGAAGGCACTCAGCCAGAGCCTCGAGAGAGCGGTAGCTGCACTGAATGTCTGCATCGAGATAGATGCGCGGGAAGTGGGCTGCTTTTGCATGTGCTGCATTCATCGCCGCTGTTTTCGAGCCTTGGGGGAGATCAAGGACAAGCGCATCTGGTGCTGCCTGCTTCGCTACGGCAACAGTCCGGTCATCGCAGCCATTTGCCGCAACGATAATCTGCATCTTATGATCCAAAGGAGCGGACGAAAGAACGGTTTGCAGGCACCGCTCAATCACACTTTCCTCATTATGGGCCGGGATTATGATTGTGAAGGCAGCGTGGTTCATTGGTTACCTACCTCCGGTCGCCTTATCTCGCTCCATACCCGCTTATCGATGAAGGGTCAGGATTTTGGATCTGAGCTATATTGGTAATAGGAATATTGATCGTCATAGGACTGGCCAGCCTGCAATGCGCGGTACTTCGTCAGCACCACTCCCAGCACATTGCCGCCCGCTGCCTTGATCCGTTGTGCCGCAGTGCGGGCCTGTCCGAATGGTACCCGATTGGCTTCCAGCACGAACACAGTCGCATCGCACAGTCGGCTTAAAACGGGCGCATCGGCCAGGCCAAGGACCGGCGCGGAATCGATGATAACTACATCATATTCCGAGCGGCACTGGTTCAGGAAATCTATCATGCGCGATGAGGATAACAACACTGTCGGGTTTTGCGGCAGAGAGGCCACAGGCAGGATATCGAGGTTGTCATGCATCCCCCGGACCAGCGCTTCGTTCATGCTGGCTTCGCCAAGCAGCACTTCGGTGATGCCGTGCTCCACCCGGTCGAGGCCCAGGATTTTGGCAACAGACGGCTTGCGCAGGTCAGCGTCAATCAGCAGCGTTTTGCGATCTACGCCGGCAAAAAGCTCGGCCAGAATTACTGCGGTTGTCGACTTGCCTTCAGACGCCTGACTGCTGGTAAAGTGAATGACGCTCGAATTGCGTGGAAGCGAGAAGTCAATCGCTGCGCGAATGTAGGAATAGGCCTCCATTAGCGCTCTCAGCTGGTCACCCGCTTCTTCGGTGAAATCATTCTGCTCAATGTGCGGTGTATGGCCGAGGAGCGAGAGGCCCATCCGCGCCTCGATCTCGTCAAGAGAGCGGATTTTGTCGTCGAGGGCTTCGCGAAGAACCGCAAGGCCGGCAGCCATCGCAACCCCGAAGACTGTTGCCAGCAACAGGTTCTTCATCAGGTTGGGCGAATAGGGAGCGCCTGGTACGACCGCAGCGTCGAGCAGCGTAATCCCGCCCTCGTTGATTTTTCCGGCGCTGTTGATCTGGTTGTAACGGTTGAGTAGCGCCGTCAACTGATCGCGCAACGCCTGTGCCTCGCGCTCTAGCACGCTAAGTTGAACCTGCTGGTCCTGTTCATTCAGAGTCTCGCCAGTCAGCGCATTCAGTTCGCTTTCCAGTGCCTGTTCCTGATTGCGCGCAACCACGAATTCGTTCCTGACTGCGGCCTTGATATCGGCACCCGAGCGCTCAATCTGCCCTTCCAGCACCTGGATCTGGGCGAGCAGATTTGCGATCTGGGGGAAGTCGTCATCATACCGCTGGCGCAGTTCAATCAATTCGGTTTGCTTGGCAGTGCGCTCGCTCACAAGGCTCTGGAGCACCGGATTGTTCTGCACTTCGGGTAATTGTGTGGCAGGGGCGTTCTGGATTGAACGCCAGCGCTGTTCGGCAGCGATACGGGCTGCACGGGCCTCCGCCACGCGCTGATTGATCGAGGCGAGGTTGGCTGTCGTGAGAGTGCCTCCTTCGGAGAATACTTCGCCGCCGGATTCCACTGATCGCTGTTGAAAGATGATCCCGCTGTTGCGCGCATAGGCGTTGGCCTGTTGCTCGGCAGCTTCAAGTTGGGTCCTGGTCGCTTCGATCTGCTCGGTCAGATAATTTAGCGCGTAAGTGTTGCTTTCGCTCGAATTGCGGGTGCTCGATGCTGCAAACGCCTCTGTATAGCCGTTCGCGATTTCCGCTGCCAAAGCGGGTCGGTCCGAGCGGTATCCGATCTGAATGATCCACTTGTTCGGCTGGAGTTCGGCAATAACAGAACCGGCAATAATCGAAGTCGCCATCTGCTTTTTGCTTTCAAGCCACTTTTCGTCGCTCATATTAGGCGGGCGGCTTGAGTCGACATCTGCGCCGAGAAGGTCGGCGCGTTCACCCAGATTGTTTTCCTCAACCACCACTCGGGCAAGGCTGCTGCTCTTGATGAATTCAACCTTCGTCAGGAGGAAATCCTCCACCTGGTTGCTTGGCAGCACCTGCTCGATATCCTGCCCCTGCATGATGGTGGAGCTATATGGCTCGATGCTAACCTTCGCGCGCGCCTCATACATCGGAGTGGCAAGCAGCGTCATGACCAGGCCGACTGTGATAGCGGCGATGATCACACCCGCTATCAACCAGCGTTGCCTGAACAGGATGCCACGGATAACTTCCGCATTTACCAGTTTTTGGGGCGGTTCATACGGAACCATCGGACCATCCGGCATATACGGCGCCAGCCAGTTTTCAGACCCGTTGGGGGCCGGCGCGTCAATCGGATGGTCGTTCATGGTTTTAGTTACCGTTTAGCCCGGCAACCGCAAAGACGCCGAACGCAGGCAGAGCTTTCAACAGGTCTTCCCAGAACACAGACAGGCCGTCTGTGCCGATCACGACCCGATCACCGGGCTGCAACACGGGATCCAGCATCGTTCCCTGCTTGATCTGGGTGTAGTCGAATTTGGCGATCAGGCTGCCTTCGGGGCTTTCCCTGAAAACAGCGATCTGATCATCTGCCGCAGTGCGCTTTGTTCCGCTGGCAAGGGCAATAGCAGAGGACAGCCGGGCACCGGGTTGAAACTTGTAAACGCCGGGCTTCTCGACCGAACCTTCGACGGTCACGAGATGCGAGGCATATTCAGCGATGTTCACGCTGACCATGGGCGATTTCACACCAACCGCTGATAGGCGCCGGGTGACGTCCTGTTCAAACTGGGCCGCAGTCATGTTGGCTGCCGGTATGGAGCCAAGCAGCGGGAGGGATACGTTACCCTCTACGCCGATCTGGACCACATCGAGCGAGAAGTCAGGCTCGCGAAAGACATTAACCGAAATTTTATCGGTCGGGCGCAAAAGATAACTTGTCGGGCGTGCATATGTGTAACCTGCCTGACCGTAGTCAAGCCGAGGTTGCGTCACACTGGTCCCGATAATAGGTTCCGGAGTGGAGGCGCATCCCGCCAGAGCGATTGTCGAAAGCGTTAGAACGCATGTGCCAAGCTTTGTATAATTTTTGACCAAAACGCCCTGCCATTATTGCCCATAACTAAGGGCTAGCGCGTAGCTGCATCGATGCTGCAATGCAACCTCCTTTTGGGTTGCAAGGCCCTGTCCTTGCGCCGATCCGTACGCTGCTCCGCGCCCCGTTCCATGCGGTCTGTCATGCTGTATCTTGTTGCGGCACATCGAGTCCAAATCGGACGAGCGATGCGGGTCAATTCTGCTGCCAAATCCTACTCATAGCCGGCCTCGCATTGACACAATTTGCTTTTGTCGCTTCATGTCCACCGGCTATTGCCCGGGCTATCGCCGCATCGGGCGGACCTCGTGATCGTGCGAAACCGGGATTGACGCCAAATGTTCTCCACCCCTTCCATGTTGAGCCTGCTGGCGGCTGGGTTCTACGCGCTGGTCATCGCTGCATCGTTGGCAGCTGCAGCCATCTCTAAGGGTTCTAGGCAGAATTCCTGGCACTATCGGGTATGGGTCGCAGCAGCGATCCTGTTCATTGCTCTTGCTTTGATGCGCGGTCTCGGGATGGAAGAATTTATCAGGGACGAATTCCGTGCGGTCATGCGCTCGGATGGGACCTATAACGAAAGGCGTGATTTTCAGCGTCCCTTGGCCGCTGTTGCGATCATTTTGGCCAGCGCCGCCAGCTTCTTCGCGGCATATCGGTTGAGCAAGGTCTCGCGAACCCGGCGTAACCTTGCCGTGGTCACAGCGGTGAGCGGCATAGCTGCAATGACAATTTTGCTCGTTTTAAGGTTCATCTCGCTGCACCCGATCGACGCGGTGCTCTACGGCTCTTTGAGACTTAATTGGGTCGTGGACCTTGGGGCCAGCTTGGCTGTGCTCGTCGGGGCGGTCTATTACTTCCTTAGAGTTCGCCGACGATCATAGATCGGCCCGATCGCCTGCGAGGGGTCACCCTTCGCTCGAAGACCAGATAATCTGTGCGATCCGATCGCTCGCCGCGCCATCGCCATAGGGATTGTGAGCGTGCGCCATTGCGTCATAGGCCGCGCCATGATCAAGCAGCCGGGTGACTTCGGTTACGATACGCTCGCGATCTGCGCCTACCAGCAGGGCGGTGCCTGCATCGACGCCTTCGGGCCGCTCCGTCGTATCGCGCATGACCAACACCGGTTTGCCAAGGGACGGGGCCTCTTCCTGAATGCCTCCGGAATCTGTCAGTATTATGTCGGAGGCTTCCATCATCGCGACAAAATTGAGATAGTCTAAAGGTTCGATAAGCGCGACATTGTCTATCCCTGCAAGGGCCGGCTGCATAACCTCAGCCACATTCGGGTTCGGGTGCATTGGATAGATGATCGCAGTGTCGTCGCGGCCGGCGATATCCTGCAACGCCGCTGCGATCTGGTGCATGCCTGCGCCGAAATTCTCGCGTCGGTGGGCGGTAACCGCGATGATCCGTTTCCCCGCAAACCGGGCCTTCAAGGGGGCAACCACTGGCGCGAGCGAGGGCTGGGCCGCCACGCGTTCACGTGCAGTCAGCAGGGCGTCAATCACCGTATTACCAGTGACATGGATCGCGCTGTCGGGCACATTTTCCGCGCGAAGGGCATCGGCAGCCTGAGTGGTCGGCGCAAAGTGCAGGTCGGCGACGGCTCCTGTCACCTTGCGGTTCACCTCTTCGGGCCACGGCGCGTAAATGTCACCGGAGCGCA
>JGI12109J20283_12373573_pt1 | contig 39567 bp, 31 predicted proteins | sample ElkSlonscriptome_12_FD_20283 | JGI IMG/M metagenome (IMG submission 20283)
CGCAGGCGGAACCGTTCTGTAGCGGAGCAACCACCCGGTTTGTCAGGCTACCGCACAGGTTCTGCTATGTGAAAGGTATTGGGTCATGGGGCGACGGCCCCGAAGCAGGAGTCCCGGCGTCAGCCGGTGTGTGGCCGGAACCGGCTGACGCCGGGACTCCTGGGGCGCTGTCCGGTGGCGCAGGGCACTCCCCGTATGCCGTGGGACCGACGCGCATCATCTTTTCAGACCATCTCTGAGAGCAGCGCCGCGTCATAGTTGGTCGTCAGGCGGGATTTGCCCATGGTCGTGCCGCAACGCCAGGCATACCCCACAGATATGCGCAACCCACGCCTGGCGTTCAGCGGCGCGCAGACCACATCCACTGCTTCTCAGAAGACCAAACATTTGTTGTTGCTCTCAAATCAGTTACATACACCTTCAGGTTGCAACCGGGGCCGCGGTTTGTACCGGGTGCCGCGCCAACCACTCGCGCACAATCGTCTCCCACTCGGTCGGCTTCTCAATCTGGGGCGCGTGACCCGTATGCTGAAACACACGCAGCGTCGCATTGGGCAGATGGTTGTCCAGCCAGTGGGCCTGTTCCGGTGGTACCACCGGGTCGTTCGCGCCGGTGATCGCCAGCACCGGCGTTGCCACTCCGCGCAGCAGAGGGCGCATATCACAGGTCTCGAGCATCCGTATTAAAATGGCCCAGTTCGCCGGGGACTGCCGCCGATAGTCGGGATACCAGTCCCGGTTGATGCGCAGTGCCACCGGGTTGCGCGCAAACCGGCGAAAATCGTAGACATACGAGCGCGCCCCCTGGAACATGGACCAGGACGACTGTTGTGAGACCCACCAGAGAAGCCGGCACACCGGGGAGAGCCGTCGGCGCAACATCCACTGGCATGTGCCAATGATACCAATCAGCGGTCCCCAGACCACACCGTCAATACTGATCACTCGCCGCACCTGCTGGGGCAACCGGGCCGCCACACCCAGCGCAACCAACCCCCCCGTCGAGTGCCCGATGATAGTCACCGGCTGATCGCCACAAATATGCTTGATCGCTTCCACCTCGATATCGATCAGGAATTCCTGTGACAGGCGGGTATAGTCCGGCGGGGTCTGGGCCGGGTAGTGCCCGGGCAGATCCAGCGTGACACAACGCCCCAGATCCCGCAGACGCTCAATCGTTGCCGACCACATCGAGCGCGCGCCATACAATCCATGCAGAAAGACAAAGGTATGCTCACCGGGACTATGGATCTCCCAGGTCAACGTGTGCCCGGCATACTCAAACGTTTGCATAATAGCTCTCATCCCTAACCGGAACAGAAACCGCGGGAGCATAGCTCCCGCATGCCAAAGCCCGTCTCTGCGGAAGCGAGGCTTCCGCGTGCCCAAGGTCAATAAAATGCGCGAATAACCAGCGGCGAAAGGAAGCCCTCCACCAGCGCACTGAGCAGAATCAGCGGTAGCAGCAGCAACAGCCAGACCTTCCAGAAGTTCGCCATTGCCCAGAGAATATTCTGGCCGACGCTAAACCCGCTGGGTGGTGAGAGCAGTGCAGCCCCAATCCGAATGCCTAACGCCGCGCTCAGAATAAACGTCGGAAGTTCAATAATACCATGCGGCAGCACATAGGTCAGCACAAACTGGAGCGGACTATCGGCACCCAATGCCAGCCAACTTCCGCCGCGCGCCTGGAGTGTGCTGGCGACAAAGCCAACCTGGGTAAAGGCGACCGTCGGTACCAGGAAGGCAAACAGACCAAAGCTGAAAACCGAAAAGATATTCGAGAGCACGGACACGCGAACATTATTGGCAAAAACCAGCAGCGCCAGGCCGGGCGACGGGTCGGCAACCGTCCCGATGCGATCCAACACCTGATTAAACGCAGTGATTTCATAGGTATTGCCGATAAACCCCCCGGCCAGTGTCCCGCCGACCGCCCCGATCAGGGCAACGGCCAGGGGCAGTCGCAATTCACGCAGCAGTGCGGGAAGCTCTTCACGGTAAAACCGCCCCGGCGCAAAGGGCAACCCGGGATAGAGATCCGGCACCACGCCCGCCGGTTGATACTCCCGCAAGAAGGTCTTGAACGTCGCCATGATGCTCTGCAGGTTTAGGGTTTCATGTTCGCGAGAGAGAATCTCCTCGCGGTTGAAGGTAGTCATACCCGTACGCACCAGCGCGATCGTGATCACGGTCAGGGCCGCGATAATAATCCAGAGCAGATCCCAGCGCTGCGCGATGATCAGCAGGGCTTGCAACTGCAGCATCACTGCCGTGGGAATCAGCACAAAACTCGCCATCAGGTTGGCCGCCCGGATACTGCCGGTGTGACTGGAAATGATCACTGCGCCCGCCACCATCATCAGCGTAATAATGCCGATCATCAGGAGCAGTTGGAACATACGCACTGCGGTCATGGAAAAAAAGTAGAGATCGGGTTGGGTCATTGCCAGCGCTGCGGCAAAAACCAGCATCGCGGTAAAACTGGAGAGCAGCGGCACCAGCAGCGACGAACAGAGCTTGCTGACATAGAGATCATTATCCGACACCGGCATTGCCAGCAGCGCTTCGAGGCTATTGCGCTCGCGCTCACCGACAAACGACTCCAACGCCGTGATCAACGAGAAACTCGCCGGAACAAACCCCACCAGCAGCGTGGCAAACGGCACCACCCGCCCGATCAGGGAGGCATCGCCGATAAAGTTGATCGCCAGGTCGGCTCCGCCTACCAGCGCCAGCGGAATAACCCAGGAGAGCATACCGACAGGCAGCAGCACCTTCCAGTCGGTCAGCGTCTCGCGTAGTTCGCGCTCGGCAATGGTCATGGTTGCGGCGAGGCGGGGAAAGCGCTGCAACCGGAAGCTACGCCGGCGGACTGTCGCTTTGCGCCGGTTTTGCGGCAGGTGTTGCGCCAGGCCGCGCAGGAACGGCGGCACCAGCGACTGCTCCTGCTCCCGCGATAAAATCTCCTCCCGGTTGAAGGTCATCAGACCGGTTCGGACCAGCAGCGTAGCAATAATCGCAAACGCGGCAATCGCCGTCCAGAAAACATCCCAACGCCCGTTGATAATCAGCACGGCTTCGAGCTGAACAGCCAGCGCCATCGGCAGCAGAATAAAACTGGACATCAGGTTGGCGGCGCGAATGCTGCTGATATGGCTGGAAATCACCACCGACCCCGCGACCATCGTCAGGGCCATCAACCCGATCACCCCAAAGATCTGCACCAGGCGCGGCATAGTCATTGCGCCAAAGTAGAGATCCGGGTTGACCAGGTAGAGCATGAAGGTGTAGACCAGCATCGCCAGAAAACTGGAGATCAGCGGCGTTATGAGCGACGCGCCCAGCTTTCCCAGGTAGAGCTGATCATCGGAGACCGGCATCGCCAGCAGCGACTCCAGGCTGTTGCGCTCACGTTCGCCGACAAACGACTCCAGCGCGGTAATCAGCGAGAAGCTTGCCGGGATGAACCCGACCAGCAGGACCACGAAGGGCACCAGGCGCTGGGCCAGGTTTGCATCATCGACAAAGCGAATAACAAAGCTGGAGGCCGCCACCATCAGTTGCGGCATTAGAAAGGTCAGCAGGGCAATCGGCAGGAGGATGCGCCAGTCGCTCAGCGTATCGCGCACCTCGCGCCGGACAATGATCATCACTGCATCGCGGTTCACGATGTAACCTCCTCCTGGCGGGACGGGGCCGCCAGCGATACCGGGGCTACCTCCGCCGGGGAGGGGCCATCCTGCCGGGCCGGCTCATCGGCAGAGGCCGGGCGCGCATCCCGCCCGACAATGCTCAGGTAGACATCCTCCAGGCTGCGGGGCACCTCGGCCAGCGCAACCAGCGCCAGGTTCTGCCCGGTCAGGCGGGCGATAATCTGCGGATTGATCTGCTGCGGATCGGAGCAGCGGTAGCGCACAAACTCCGGCGTAACGTCTTCCACTGTGACGAGATCCTGCAACAACGGTCTGACTGCCTCATGTGCAGCGGGATTCGCCAGGCGCAGATCCCAGAGCGGATCGCCCAGCAGTTGCCGGGTGATCTGGGTAATCGTGCCCTCTACAATAATTCGCCCACTGCTGATAATCGCAATCCGGTCGGCCAGCACTTCAGCCTCGGCCAGGTTGTGAGTTGTCAGCAGAATTGAGCGGTCAGCGGCGCGCAGTTCGCCAATCGCATCCCGGACCGTTCGGGCACTCTGCGGGTCCATAGCGGTGGTCGGCTCATCCAGGAAGAGGACGGGCGGATCATGGATCAGCGCGCGGACGAGGGCGATCTTCTGCTTCATACCCTTGGAGTAGCCGTCAAGCCGCCGCTCGCGCGCCTCCCAGAGCCCAAACTGCTTGAGCAGCAGTTCGGCGCGCTCCTGGCTGCGCCGCGCATCCAGCCCCAGCAGCGCCCCAAAAAAGTAGAGATACTCCAGGGCATCCATCCGATTGTACAATCCCGGATACTCGGTCAGCAGGCCCACCTTGCTGCGCACCTGCTGGGCTTCCTGCACCACATCGTGCCCGCCCACGCGCGCCCACCCGCTGGTCGGCTTAAGAATCGCGCCGAGCATGCGTACGGTGGTCGTCTTTCCCGCGCCATTATGTCCAAGCAGGGCCAGCACTTCACCGGGCGGGATCTTCAGCGAGAGATTGCGCACGGCGTGGAACCCGCCAAATTGCTTACAAAGCTGGTGTGCTTCAATCATGTCGGCTCCTTAACCTCTGTTTGTTCGGTTCATGAAGTAAATAGCGTGATGTTACAGGAGTTACGCAATCAGTTCCAAATCAGATGTTCATCTGGATGAACGCCCCGATGCGCCGCCGGCAGGGCGGAAGATTCTATTCTTTTCCACAAACATGTTGCACAAAATGCAACATGTTTGTGGAAAAGATAAAAACAGTCCCATGCTGCCGCAGGCGATTCTGCCGTTCACCGGGTGAAACGCCCGGTTTGATGAACCACCGCGTAAGTTCTGTGATGTTAGTTGCCGGCGCACAGCAGCCGTGCGCCGCTACCCAGGATAGCCGCCTGCCATCCTGTGCTACTGGCAGTATAGCAGAAGTCCATTACCATGACCCGTAGAACAGAGGTGAAGATATGGTTGAGGATAGGTTTACACTGATTCAGCCGTGATTTACACGAGTTACGCGGTCACTCTCCCGGAAGGTGATATCGCCTTCGGCAGGGTGGAAGATTCCATCTTATTTCACAAAAATTTGTACGAAGTGTAAATTTTTGTGAAATAAGATAAATTGCGTACCATGCTGCCGCAGGCGAATCGGGCCATCACTGTGCTCAAACGCCCAGTTTGCAGATCCACCGCGTAACTCGTGTAAATCACACGAGTTACGCGGTGGGCGTTTGGACCACGAACAACACGACATGAGCGAACCCCGCGAAACAGCCAATGCTGATAGGAATCCGACTTCCACCTGGTTAAACGTTCGGTTTGAATGCTCACCGCATAACGCGTGTAAGGGAGCGAAAACCGCGCAAGCACACAGTGAATGTCAAATTTTTTAGGTTCTTGACAAATTCAACCCGAAATAGTATCATTAGCACAAATTAAGAACCAGCTCATCCAGAGGGGCAGAGGGACCGGCCCGTTGAAGCCCCGGCAACCCCCAGGACGTTTTGCACGGTACTGCATAGCAGGTTATGAGTTCCCACGACTCATCTGCTCTGCTGAGACGGCAAACCGGACCCGGGTAGGTGCCAATTCCGGCAGAGGTGTTCTGGAAGATGAGTGGCGGTACATCAAACCGTTGACGTTTGTATGCCCTCATCATCCTCGGATGAGGCTTTTTTTTGCCCACTTTTGGCCTATCCGTACAACTGAACTGGTGCCGGTCCGCTTCCGGCCTCCCATGCGTGGGAGGGTTTATCGTGTAACCGGCAGTATGAAGCAGAAGGGAGAATGTGTACATGTCTGACACGCCGCAGTTTACCGGCTTTGAAACGCTTGCACTCCACGGAGGCCAGCAGCCTGACCCCACCACGGGATCGCGTGCTGTGCCGATCTATCAGACCACCTCGTATGTTTTTCAGGATACCGACCACGCCGCCCGGCTGTTTGCCCTGGCCGAGCCGGGAAATATCTACACCCGCATCATGAACCCGACCACCGATGTGCTGGAGCAGCGGATCACCCTGCTGGAGGGCGGCGTCGGTGCGCTGGCGTTTGCCTCCGGCCAGGCGGCCGAGACGACGGCCATCCTCAATATTGCCGGTGCCGGCGATAATATTATCTCCTCAACCAGTCTCTACGGCGGCACCTACAATCTCTTCCACTACACGCTGCCCAAACTGGGCATTAGCGTGCGCTTTGTCGATCCCGACAACCCCGACAACTTTAGCGCGGCGGTTGACGAGCACACCCGGGCGATCTATATCGAGAGCATCGGCAACCCCAAGCTTGACGTGCCCGACATCCGCGCCATCGCCGATGTGGCGCATGCGCACGGGCTACCGCTGCTGGTTGATAACACCGTGCCGACACCCTACCTGCTGCGTCCGTTTGAGCATGGCGCGGATGTTGTGATACACTCCGGAACGAAGTTTATCGGTGGGCATGGCACCTCCATCGCCGGTCTGCTGGTTGATGGGGGCACGTTTGACTGGGCCGCCGGCGGGCGCTTCCCCGGCTTTACCGAGCCGGACCCATCGTACCATGGGGTGAAGTTTGCCGATCTGGGCCCGCCCGCCTACATTCTCAAGGCGCGGGTGCAACTGTTGCGCGATCTGGGCGCATGTCTCAGCCCATTCAATGCCTTCCTGCTGCTGCAAGGGTTGGAGACGCTGCCGCTGCGGGTGGAGCGCCACGCGGCCAACGCACTGCAGGTAGCGAAGTTCCTGAGCGAGCACAAAAAGGTTGCCTGGGTCAACTATCCCGGTCTGCCGAACCATCCCGCGCATGCCAATGCGCAACGCTATCTGCCGCGCGGTCAGGGTGCGCTGGTCGGGTTTGGGATTGTTGGTGGGCGCGAAGCCGGACGATCATTTATTGACCGGTTGCAGCTCTTCTCGCACCTGGCAAATATCGGTGATGCCAAGTCGCTGGCAATCCATCCCGCAACGACCACTCATCAGCAGTTGACCCCGGAAGAGCAGCGGGAAACCGGCGTGACCGATGATTATGTGCGTCTGTCGGTTGGCCTGGAGGCGATTGAGGATATCCTGGCGGATCTGGATCAGGCGCTGGCCGGCGTATAATATGCACACCTTACGCGGTTGACATTCAAACCGAACGCGGAGGCGCCGGCACCTTCCAGGGAAGAATCGCGTAACTTGTGTACTTTACACGCGTTACGCGGTCACTGACCCGGCGCGGAATTTCGCCTCCGGCAGGGCGGAAGATTTCATGTTTGCTCAGAAACCATTTGCACGTTGTGCAAATGGTTTCTGAACAAGATCGATTACGTCCCATGCTGCCGCAGGCGCAACCGGCGTTTGGGTCCGGCATCGGGCCGGAATAGCCCGTACCGCGTAACTCGTATAATTTATGAAGGAGATGGTATGAGCATTGGCGATGTTCCAGTTGTTGAGACCGCTACCTTTGGGCGTTCAGTGGGTACTGTCCGGACGCAGCAGATCGACTTTCAAGAACCACTGCCCCTTGAAAGTGGCGCGCAACTGGCAGCGCCATGGACGCTGGCCTATGAAACCTATGGGCAGCTTAACTCCCAGCGTTCAAATGCGATTCTGATCTGCCATGCCCTATCGGGGGATGCGCACGCCGCCGGGCGGCATGCCTACAATGGCCGCCGCCCCGGCTGGTGGGATGCGTTTATCGGGCCGGGCCGCGCCTTTGACACGGATCGCTACTTTGTGATCTGCTCCAATGTCATTGGTGGGTGTTCTGGTTCAACCGGCCCCGCGTCGCCGGAACCGGGCCGGGATCAGCCCTACGGGAGCCGCTTCCCGGTCATCACCATCGGCGACATGGTGGCGGCCCAGGCACGCCTGCTGGAAGCGCTGGGGATTGAGCAACTGCTGGCGGTGGCGGGTGGCTCGATGGGCGGCATGCAGGCGCTTCAGTGGGCCGTCGCCTACCCGGAGCGCGTGCGCGGCGTGCTGGCGCTGGCGACAACCGCCCGCTCCAGCGCAATGACGATTGCGCTCAACACTGTTGGCCGCCAGTCAATTATGCGCGACCCACACTGGCAGGGCGGCGACTACTACGCCGGTCCCCGCCCCCGGAACGGGCTGGCGGTGGCGCGCATGGTCGGGCATGTCTCGTATCTGAGCGAGGATGCCCTGGCCGAGAAGTTTGATCGCGACCTGCAGTGGCACCCTGCGCCGCAGTACACCATCGGCCCGGAATTTGCTGTCGAGAGCTACCTGGATCACCAGGGCGATGCCTTTGTCCAGCGCTTTGATGCCAACTCCTACATGGTTATCACCAAAGCGATGGACTATTTCGATCTGCCGGGACGGTATGGCTCGCTACGGCAGGCATTTGCCCCGACGCGAGCGCGCTTCCTGGCGCTCTCCTTCAATAGCGACTGGCTCTACCCTACGAGCGAACTGCGGACGCTGGCCGCCGGGTTGCGTGCCGCCGGCCGTTCCGTACAACAGATTGAACTGGACAGTTCCAAAGGACACGATGCCTTCCTGCTGGAGGATGCCCAGATGCAGCCCATCCTGACCGGCTTCCTGGATGAACTGGCAGCGCCGCTTGAGCGCTGCGTGTAACCGCACCTGCAAGGGAGGGACGCGCAAAAGCGCGTCCGCCTGCGGTGGTGGGACGGTTGTAGTTATCAAACATTTACACGATATGCAATCGTTTGGGAACAAAGATAATACAAGGTACCATGCTGCGATCATGGTGCCTTTTGTTCATTTCCTACGTTATTTACCTGTTGCCAGATACCGAACGCACCAATTTCAAATGTGAGCGGTTGTGCCACCCGCTTCACCACGCTACCGGGAGCGAAACAGATTGTCGCTGGAGAGAGACGCCAGTTGCTGCCAGTGTCGGTATTATTGCGTTCCCATCCCACCAGCGGCTCGACCTGACCGACCAGATCTGCGCCTTGAGCAAGGACATGTGCCTGGACAGCATCGTCGATTTGGCAGGAAACGGAAGGCTCGTCTACCTGCCCCTGCCACCGATCAAGGGGCGATGCCAGGCGTACCCGGCCCCAGCCATACTTCCGCTCTCCGCCTAGCTCGATACGTCGTAACGCTTCCTTCCAGCCATTCAGTTCGTTCGGCAACTCCGCTTGCGTGTACACCGCACCCACCAGATACACCGGCAGTGGTTCCCCGTCGTCCACTGGCTCGGCATAGGAGCGAATGAACTCAACTTCGTGCAAGAGACTATCCTCCGCCGCCTGCCGGTCGTAGTTCAAGGCGGTACTGGCATAACTGCTCAACAAGCGATAGTCGAACAACTCGGGATCGTGCCAGGGATAACAGACCGTCACATCAGCCGTCGAGGTTACATTCTGTGTGGAATTTTGGGGCAAAGCCGGATAGAGATAAGTAAAGCGGAAGTGTGTTTTTAGCATATCCCCGATGCGTTGATAGGCATGATACGTTGCACCGGGAACGTGATCCCGTGTCAGGCGGGCGGTGAGTGCGGCCCAGAGATTCTTGCCGGGCACATAGCCGCGCGTCTGCATCAGGTTGCCCGTCTTGCGATAGCCGACATGCAACGGACTCAGCAGGCGAAAGACAAGATCATATCTATGCCAGGTCATTGGCTGGCCTCCGGTTGCGCCTGACCGGCATTTGTGTCCTCGGTCTTCGCGCGGGCAGCCTTTGCGCCGTAGCGCGCGTAGATCAGCGTTTGCTCGTACAGATCCTTGACCAGCAGCAAGGCATCCAGCTTGCTGCAGACAGCTTGAGCGTAGAATTGCAGAACTGGCTCGGCAGCGGTACTTGCACTAAAATCAGATAAATTGGCGGATAGTTCCGCGTTATTTTGAAACACCGGCAACTGCTGGAGCAGTGCGTACAGCGGCGCGCGGATGTGGGGTGCGATCTTCTCTTCATCGCTCGTGCGCGAGAAGAGGAAGAGCATCATCGCGTAGATGCCCTGTTCTTGTAACACCCCCAATGTTTTGGTAATCAGGTTTTCCACCGCTTTGGCATCCTTTACCTTAACACCCTCACGAACAATGATCTGGGACTGAATCGCAGCCTGTTGATCCAGGTTTAGCATATTACTGCTCACCGGACGCCTCCTTGTCACGCAACAAGCGCACCCGGCCAAAGCCGCGCGTGCCCATACCACCGATGCCCAGATGTTCGGCCAATCCTAGACCTGCCTGGACGACACTCAGCGGCGATGTCCAGGTCTCGCCGTTGGGAAACGGCTTGCCGCCCTTTGTCTGGCTGACCGGCCAGGGTGAATTGCCTGGATTTTGCGGATCTCTACGAAACTCATCCTCTACTACCTCCATCCAGAGCAGCGTGGCGCGGGGAATGGCTTCGTAGGTAAAGAGTTTCCCCTCACTCGCGGCGCCGGTGTCCGGATCGATGCTGACCGAGGTGCGTACCTCCAGGTTTGAGTTGACCACCTGGCTAAAGAGCTTATCGGCGACCAGGACCGCCCGCGCGCTGATTTCCGCAGGCACGACCGGGATGGTATCCGGCCAGGCAAACGTTTCGTCCGCCTTTTCCAGCATCAGCCAGCCCAGGTTGAGATGATCGTGCTGATCGAGAGCCGGTGGCAGGCGCACCTGTTCGCCGGGATCATCTTCCATAATGCCCGATTCGCGCAGGATGCCGGGACAGGTGACCCATACCGGCCCGGCCAGCGAATAGACCGGGAAAAGCAGAATGCGCGCATCGCCAATGCTGACCATGCCGCTCTGCCCACCATCCGGCCCTTTGAGATAGCCAAACGTATAGCAGACCGGGCACTGCGCTTCACGACAATGGCTCTTATCTCCTTCGCTCTGCCCCGCCCCGGCACAACGCCGGCTCTCGTAGCGGTATGCCGCATACTGGCGAATAGCCCCACTCAACGAGGTGCCAGGGATCTTGGGCAGGCGGGTGCCCGGCTCGCGCACAATACTGTTATCGACCCGACCCAGGCGCATGCCGCCTGTGCCGATATGGACCGGATCAAGTGTCATTAATACAAAGGTTTTCTGCTGATAGAAACTCATAGCGTCTCCTCGTTGCGCTCGGGTTTTGCTTTCATAATACTCATGAAGAGTTCAACCATATCGGCGAACAGGCCACTGACCAGCCAGGATACAACCTGGTCTTTCTGTTCGTTGGACGGCGTCTGTTTCCACTCGGCGTTGACCACCGCATCACGGCACAGTTGGCGGAATGGCTCACTGGTAAGCGATTGCGCCGGCTGGTCAAACCATGCTGCGCGCCTGGCCTCAACCAGGTCGCGCAGGGCATAGATCTGACTGCTGGGCAGGCCCTCCTGCCCGCCGATACACTCCCAGGCGGCAGTCAGCGTGGAGAGGTCATCGAGCAGATAGGGCCGGGTGAGCCGCCCCCGCCGCCTGCCGCTCTGCTCATCGTAGGCAATCGCAAAGCGGCGCGCGGCGGTGTCGAGCCACTCGAAATCCAGCGTGGCCGGAGTGAAGTAGACCTGATCACCCGCCTTGAGTTCGCCGGCATGCACCAACCGGCACGCTTCCGTCTGGCCGTTGGCGGTGGGGCGCACGCCTTTGAAGACCCGCAAACGCTTTTCTGTGGCCTGGGTGGGATCGGTATTGCCGGCTTTATCAGCCTGGAAGAAGACATAGGGATACCAGTTATCATCTGTTTGCCCATCACCCATCACCGCCGGCACATACCAGGTGAAGGAACGTTCGCCCTGCTCCAGATACACGGTTATCGTTTGCTGGAACTGCTGCGTACCCTGCGCCAGATATTGCTTTGCCCCAGGCAAGGCTCCCCTGGTTGTTTCCTTCACCCGCCAGGGCTGATCGCCGCCGGGTGGTTTTTGCCGCAGCATCCGCTGCCCGGCATCAAGGATGGTGCGCAGTGGAGTGCGTCGGTGCGCATAAACCAGGCCCAGGTGCAGGGGTAGGCGGTTGCGCACCTTGCCCATCTCGCGTTCGTATTTCGCCTTGATCGCCTGCGCGACCTCCAGGGCTTTGTCGGCGGGAACCAGCGCCATAAATGTGCGCGGCTCGGCGAGGATGGGGATGGCAGTGGAGTAGGCGGTGTCCTGGTAATCTATATGAGTAATCTGAACTCTAAACTGGTTGTTCCGTTCATCATCGGAAAAAAGCTGAAATACACGTCTTTGACCCTGCTCATTGTCTTTGCATGCGTCAAGCCACAAACCAACCTCCAGAGCGGCATCAGATGGACTCTGTCGCCTGGGAGCAGGAATGTTGAGTTGAACAGCCGTGTAGGAAAGATTATCTATGCTGATCAGATGAGCCCCGTCCCACAGCACGCTCATTCGGGTCTGGCCGTGCAAATCTAACTCATACGTCTGGTAAGTAGTTAACCCAGTAGAGTCAGCCAATGTAATTTTCAATCGACGGCGGCTATCAGCGAGGGTGTGGTTGATATTGGACTGGGTTTCTTGCCAGAAGATCTGGGTAGTGCGCCAGACTCGGCGCAGACGGGCAAAAGAAGGGGTTTTGGTGACAATGTCGGAACCAACGGCTTTTACAAGCAGAGTTTCAACTAATTTGCCATTGTTCCAATTGGTCAAGTCGAATGTACCAGTAACCATAGCCAGACGACCGTGACTGTCAGCTACTTCATCAAGCCAGATAGTGTTACTTTGATCTTGAATCCATTGCTTCATCCGCCCTCGACGGCGTTGACCACAAATCTGGCAGTAATTCACTTGCTTACCGACGCGCGGGCGCAGACCACATATAACACAAATTTCATTGTGCTGACTTTGCCATTCCTGAGAAATAGTATTGGCATCGCTTTGTAGTGCAATGCTCATTGATAAGATGTTGCCGGCAGGAGGAATTTCATCTCTGCCATGCCGGTCTGGGTCTTGTCCCCACCATGCCCCTGTATCGAGTCTGACATCAGGGACAACATCTCCATCGGTATCGAATTGCTGTAAAATATGCGCAAATAATGTTTGATTTCCGCTATCTTGCAAATCAGTCAACAGGTTGGGTATATCGGGAACAACATAGAGTGAACCATTTTCATCCCGATACACTTCGGTAGCCAGCGGATATGTCTCTTCTAACAAAATTTGCACATTGTCCAGAGCAGTTCGCAATATTTTTTGTCGCGCAATCAGATCAGGCAAGCGAGAAACGCTGGTTAGATATGCCAGTCCATCGGTACGAACACTGAGCAATCGCCAGCGTAAGTCGTAAGTGGTGGATTGATGCCCTATGACAGTAGCGGCTATAGCACTTTTATAGAGTGCCCCTACCAGCAATCCCCAATCCCATAAACTCACCTCATTAATTGGACGACGAGTATCTGCTCCGACAGTAGCAAACAGGGCTTGTATGTCTGCGAGCAGATCCCTTCGGTTATTGACGATATAAGCTGTTAGGGTATTCCACGGCAAGGCCCACAATCCATTGGTTAAATTCGCACCAACGGCTGTTTCAAAACCAAAAGCAGTACTGATTTGTGTGCCTGGATAGTTTTGCTTACAATTGTTATTAGGATCTTGTTTGTCAAAGTGAGATGTATTATGACAACGGGAAAGGTATTGTCTTAGAAACGATGTATTAGTGTTGTTCCACTGTCCACTCCATTGATTAATCAGATCGGGAAATTGTTCCGTCGTTGATGACAGAGTTATTGATACAGACAGAAGACTGCTAAATCGATTGATGAGTTCGTTACGAGAAATGCCTTGAGCAGTGGTGTTGGCAGATTGAGTTTGTAGCTGACTCTCAGAGCATTTGCGGTAATCATGGAGCCAACCAATGATTTCCGCCAGCAAGATAGCGTCTCGGTGTTGGGCCAGATCTTCCAGTTGACTCATCCCTCATCTCCTCTCAACAATTTCGCCAATGCGGCGGCCTGGTCATGCAACTCCTTCCAGTTAGCAAATGTGCGTTCAGCGATGGCAGGGCGGTGTAGTTCTGCAACGGGGGACGGTTCTGGTTGCTGTTCTGCCTGCGCGGTGAGCGCTTTGCCCGCGCGCTCCCACCAGTTACGGGCTTTATCGTAGAGCTGACGGTCGCCCTTCTTCATATGCTTTAGCTCTGAGTCGCTGCGATAGCGGAAGCTGCCATCGGCGGCACAAAAATCGGGATGCAGTTGTCCCGGCGCGCTCAAGTAACGGGGCAACCCAGGCGCAGGTTGGCTCACGTCATCTGGCGCGGTTGGGTCAGGTGCCTCCAGGCCGCTCAGTCGCAGGCAACCATCATTGAGTGCATCGTTTGCCACCCCAAACCCGCTGCTCGTCTTGGCCCCAAAGCCATAGGTCGTCATCATGGCCTGGATGCCCGTGGCAACCAGTTCCAGGTCGGCGGCTACCTGTGCGCGCGTTTTGGGTTCATCTTCTTCGCCGATGCGGTCAAATGGCACGTAGAGTAGCGTGAAAGTGCCGGCAGCGTCGGCGGGCACGCTCTCGAAATAGATCGGCTGCCGGCCCGCGCCGGTCTCGCGGTCGTGCGGGTTGATCACCTCCAGTCCGATACGGTCAAAGAAGGTTGGGTAGAAGTGGAGGCGACCGGCATGACCTTCATCGTCACGACTCTCGCCAAATAAGCGCAGCAGATCAGGGTGCTCATTCGGCCAGTCATGGTTTTGCCGGATAGCCGCGCGCAACGCCCCCTTCCACTGGCTGGGAGCGATGTAGGGCAGCTTGAAAACCCACTCCTTTTTCACCGGGTTATCCAGAATGTAAAAATCCGTATCATCCCGGCTGAGATAGGCACCGGCCAGGGTGAAGGTAACATGGAATGCAAAGCTATAATCGGGCAGCAGCGCAAGATCAGGTGCAGGGGGCACAAGCCCTAACGGCGACAGGTATGTTTCCTTTTGCGCGGCAAAATAGGTATGCGCTCTGCCCGACATAATCCAATGCCCCAGGCCACCGGCCTTGCCTTTTTGCTGTCCCATCCGGGCACGTTCCTTGTAAGCCGCGGCCAGCGCCTGTGCCAGCAGTTGCAGGCGCGCCCCGTCATCGGTCACAGCGGCCAGAGATTGCCACTGGCGCGGCGGGTGCGCCTGCACGCCGGTCAGGAAATCGATCGCCTCCGCCTGCGTAATACCGTGCTGTTCCGCGAAGGCATAGTGAGCGTGAAAATCGTATTTCATCGGCCTGCCTCTTCAATCGCAAACATCCAGGAAGCAAAGGTTTTTTCAAATACATCCGTTGCATACTTCATTGCTCTATCCAGAATTACTTGCACCAGACGAACTTCCCGCTCGGTACGATTAATTTTCCAAAAGCGTGTGGCAATCAGGTATGCCGCCAGGTAGTCTTTGTCAGTGTCGAAGCCGATACCATTACTTGCAAACAACTGTGGTAGTTCTGACAACACTTTTGCCTTGATGATGTCAGATTCAATCCTGTCTTCAGGTTTAATCCCAACTTTTTGTCCGAAACGGCTAAGCACACCACTGGATAAGGCAATGGACAAGATGTAAGCATCGGTTGTTTTGCTGGCAAACTGGTTCAGTTGTTCTGGTATATCTGCCGGAGTGTCGGCAATATGCAACACAAAACGCAATCCCGGGTGTTTTTGCGTGGGCTGGATAGTCGATACCAACACATTCGAGAAGTTTTGTTCAGGAGTAAACTGTAGCATTTCTCCCCGCAGGCTATTGCCGATCGGCTCAAAGGATTGGCAAATGCTGTCTATCTGCTCGCCCTTATCCCGATCACGAAAAGCCAGAATGCGTACCGTTTGACCAGGAACACCAGGTGCAAAGTTCTGCTCCACTTTGTCCAGGATTTTGCTGACAAAATTAGTCTTACCATTTACCGAAACTAGATGAGGTTGTTGAGGTAAAGCCCTATTCCGAGAGAGGCAAGTAAAAACAACTTCTTCGGTTTTACCTTCGCCAAAAACAAAAAGCTCGTCATTCATTCGAGTCTCCCAGACGATATTCCAATGATGTTGCTGCGACGCCCCAGAAGCGTGGGTCCATTCCATCTTCCAGCCAGGACCGAAGATTACGGTGGAGGAAGCGCGAAGAGACCAGTCGTCCATCTTGCATACCAAGCCGAAACGCGCGTAGTTGCTCCGACAATAGTAGCTCAGGCTCAGATACCAGGCGGGTGACATAAGCTACGACTTCAATACTCTGCGTAGAGAAAAAAAGCTGAACAGGCTTGCCCACAACCAGTTTGAGGGTTTGTTCCATCAAGGTTTGGAGAGAGATCGGATGCAAAAACAATTCCGGATCTTCCCACAGGAAAAGGGCCGGATGATCTTCGTCGGCAACGGCTACCAGCGCGGTGAGGGCCGCCAGCACTTTGAAGGCATGGCGCGCACCATCGCCAAACGCATCAATCGGTAATGGCCGTTGTCCCGGTAGCCGAATATGGCCTACCATCCCGGTCTGGGGAGCATCAGCCGGGACAAATTCTACCCGGCAGTTATCCATCTCCGGGAAGATGCCGGCCATCGCTGCGGCAATTCTGTCCGGCCAGTCAGGCAGTTGATACGCAAATTGAAAGAAGGGGGGCTGCAAATGATCGTGTGCCGCGTGGAAATCAAAGAAAAGAATATGATCAGGGGCGGGGAGAGCGCCACTCAATGACCACACAGCCAGCGAGCCGTAATCATCCGGCGGTTGGGACGTATGATTACTCGCCGCAACGCCTTGGTTCACAAAGGGCGGATACCAGAGATAGGCCAGTCGGGTAGAGACGGTAGCCGCCACCACCTCGTTTTGCATGCCGGCCGGCAGCAGTTCCGGTGGGAACCCCTCGGCGAACGGCAACACAAAGAGGGCGTTTGTCTCTACATCCTCCTGGTTAAAGCCGCCGTAGTCTTCCACCCTTTCTGATGGAGGCAGGATCAGGCGGAACGAACGGAGCGGATGCTCTTTCGGAAGTTCTGGGAGATTGTAGATGAGTGAGCCCTGTTCGGTAAGCTTACCGGGACTCGCTTCCCAGGCAGCCGGCTTGCCGTGTCGCCGCCAGAGACGCGGTAATGGTTTGTAGCCCAGGAAGTCGGACGGCAGCGGCACATACGCCTCCGGCACATCGGCTGATGAGAGGTTCTCGGCCAGCAGACTACCGCCGCGGCCACTTACGCCCAGCAGATAGAGCATTTCTAACACAGCCGTTTTGCCACTGTTATTCGGCCCAACCAGCAGGTTGAGCCGTCCAAAGTTTTCCAGACCCCCCTGCCGAATCCCGCGAAAGCGGTGAATTACCAGTTTATCAATCATGTCTCACCGTTACCCAATCTTGTACGGCCGCTGAACTCCGCGTTGCAAATACCGGGGTGTCAGGCCAGGTTTCCAGCACACCCTGTTGCACCTTCAAGATCTCGCGCCAGATTTCCGGGTCGCAGATAATGTTCCACAGTTGTTGCGCATAGACATCGTTCAGTTGCGGCAACCAGGCCCAGCCACGAATTTCCCAGGCATCCTGGTGTTGATATGCCCAACTGATCGCGACTTTACTACGTATCCGTTCATTCTTATCAACAGTACCAAATAGATTCTTTTCTACGCGAAAAGGGCCTTGCCACTGCTGAAAGCGCCAGGCATTCTTGAATGCAGGCATGACCGGAACGGTATGTTGCCGGAGCAAGGTCTGCACTGCCTGAGCCGTATCACGCCGGCCCATCAGTCGCTCCAGACCATCAACATAACTCCACCAATCGGGCTTATCCGGCTGAAAGCGAAAGCGAAAAAACCCGAAGCGGCGCAGGTCGGGCAAGGTATCCTGATGCGCTTTAGTGCCTGACTGCCATACATCATCTTGTTTATGCACCAGTTGTAATAACTCGGTGCGATTTTCTAGCCGGAACAGACCATACCCCAGTTGTGGTTTAGCCCCAATATTACCCCACTGTTCCAAAAACAGAAACAGCGCCGCTATCTGCTCACATGTGCGTTGATCACTAGAGATAGTTAACGTTAGATCACCCATGTAGCCGGGCGGTAAAAACCATCCGCGTGAACGATCCGGCGGCCGCACATTCAGCATATCGCGAGGACGTTGCCAGGCTGCACTGGTCTGGGCATCGATCTGGAGGCGAAAGCGCCGTTGCCACCCTGTTGCCCCAAACACCTGACAGACAGCACAAAGCCCAGCCGCGCTCAGTGTTTCAGAACCCGTTTTTCCCTGTTCCTTTGCTTTTGCATACGCCTTTTCATCAAAGTGACAGGTAGCAGATGTCGGATCGCACACTTCTCCCCCCAGACCGCGTACAATCGCCTCGTACCACCAGCGCAGGCTCCCAATAATGCCGCTCGCATGGATGCGCTCCATCTGTCCCGGGATGACACCTCCCGTCCATAGGGGTGTCAAAGTAGAGATCTGTAGTTGCAGGTTCATAGATCTTTACCTATTCTATGACTCTAGTACTACAACGAGCATGTATTACAATCATGCGTGCCGCAGCCACAGAGCACGCTGATCAGTCCATTCCGATCCTGGTCATCTCTGCGACCTTTGCGTCCTCTGCGTCTCTGCGGTAAGAAAGAAATCTCGTTGTAAAACTAGTTACCATCAAGGTTATCACGCAAGGTTATCAAGTCTTCGGAATGCAAGCAAGCGTAACTAACAGGAGTTACGCGGTCCCTGAACTGGAAGCTCATGTCGCCTCCGGCAGGGCGGAAGAAGCCATCTTTTTTCACAAACATGTTGCACCATGTGCAACATGTTTGTGAAAAAAGATAAAAACGTACCATGCTGCCGCAGGCGAAACAGGCTTCCATCGGGTCAAACGTCCGGTTTGGATCTCAACCGCGTAAGTTCTGTAACTAACTGCCATTTCTCTATAGATTAAGATCTCGCCTGATACTACGGTGTGGCGTTACACGACAAAGTACCCGAAACCTTCTGGGGTCAACTCATACTGAAGAGCGCAGGTCAACTACTTCACAGCAATCTAACCGTCCACTGCATTCAGAATTGAGCAGCAATTATAACATTATATCATATCAAAGATCTGACTCACCGTTCGTTTATTTTCAGCGCATGTTCATACCATTGCACGTCGGTGGATTAAAAACAGTCACCTGGAAGGTTTTTCACCCTGCAAATTAGCCGGACGATGAGACTTATTTGCTGCCCCGGCCATAAAAAAAGACCACGCTAGTTTTTCCGTAAAAGAATTAGAATTATTGTGTAACAGCCGATTGTAACGAATCCTTTGTCGTGATGCAGATTGATGGCGCAGGCCGATACACATCGGCAGGGTTGCAGGTACCTGCGCATATCCACCTGATTGTACAATTAGTACAATTAGTTTATAGTCTCCACTTCAATCTGGTTGAGCATCTCTGGGAGGTTGATGATATGCGAGAACTTCCTTTTTCACATGTCCTGCATGCATCCCTCCCGCGCGTATTATAGATATGAACACCCCGCCCCACGCTTGACGAAAGCAGAGATCTCGATACAATCGTGTCACCCATACCGCCCGCTGGAAAACCCGGCATTGTCTGGAGGATATATGAGCGACGATTTTAAGTCGGTCAGTTCGGAGTCTGCCTATGCGGAGGAGCGTCCCGCACCGGAAATACAGGAGCCAGACCTTCCGGAGCCGGAGCCCGGCCCTTCGGAAAAGTCGGAGCCTGACCCCTCGGAGAAGCCGCAACCGGCGTTCCGCTCCCGCATGGGGCGCTTCCTGGCTGCCGCCGTTATGCTGGCTCTGGCGGTCATTCTGGCCCTGTTCGCCATCAGTCTGGTTATTACCATCGGGTTCGGCAATGTGCTGGTCCAACCCTACCGGGAAGTGGGCGATCTGCGCATCGAACAGCGCACGCTCCAGGCGCAGGTCGCGGAGTTGTCCCAGGCGGCATCCGGTAACAACGCGGAGATCGCAACCATCAGTGCAGAGTTATCATCGGTGCAGCAAGCCGCCGAAGATCTGGACCGCCTGAGCGGTGACCTGGGCGAGCAGATTGCCACCGCCTCGGCGTTACAGGAGGAGGTTGGCGAAGAGCGGATGAACCTGGCGGTTATTGCAACGGTTCAGGCGGGACGCGAGGAGCAACTGGCGCGTATCCAGGCCAATATTGACGAACTGGACGACCGCACCCGGGATCTGGTGAATTTTATCGAGCGGCTCAACAATTTGACTACCGATACGACCTTTGATGTGGAAAATGATGCAGCCACGGCAGTACCGGCAGCACCAACCGCTACCCCTATCCCGGATGAGGCCGACGCCGGCGATCTGGTCACGGCAACCCCTGCAGCGGAAGCCGGCGCCGCGGAAGTCGCCGCGGAAGTCACCGCAGAGGATACCGCTACCGCTACCGCCACTGTTACTGTTACGCGAACGCCGCGCCCGACTCGCACCCCCAGCCCAACGGCCGAGCAACTGGGTCCACCGGGCCCACCCGAGGCCACGCCGGAGGAAGAGGCGAGCCAACCGACCTCCCCCACATTGCAGCAAGCCGCTAACCCGGATGGACGCACCTATGTTGTGCAGCCGGGTGATACACTGTCGGCGATTGCCACGCAGTTTGATCGTTCGGTCGAGCAGTTACTCACGGCCAACGAGTTGACGCCAAACCAGGCTGATTCGCTCCGGCCGGGGCAGGAATTGACGATACCCTAGTGCGATAGAGGTAACAGCACCATTGAACTGAAGTTATGGAGGACAGCATGAGCGACGATCCGGAAAAAACTCCGCATGCGCCGGATCAGCCGGGCCAGCAGTCGGATGCCGGGGAGCAACCAGCAGAACAACAACAGCCCCAGTCAGAAACAGCCGTCGGAGAACAACCGACAGAACACCCTGATACGCAACCAACCGCCGCCGAGGAGCAACCCCTCCCGCTTGAAGAGGATTTCGGGCCCGAAGACACCGGCCGACCGGCCACACCCCTGTCACGCCTCACCGCCGGCGGATGGTCCGGTCGTGTCGGGACGATTGCTATTGCGGTTGGGGCGGCGGTGTGTATTATGCTGATCATCGTGATCAGCATGGGCATCCGCCCGGGCGAGATGGCTACATTACGTCAGCAGAATACCCTGCTCCAGACCCAGGTGGCCGAAGTGGATGTTGAGGTTGACGATCTGGTGGTCGTGGTTGAGGCCGAACTGGCCGCCAATGAGGCCGCAATTGCTACGGTTGCCGCATCCCAGGCCGGCCAGGAAGAGCAGATCGCGGAACTGACGGAGCACTCCGAGCGGCTCTATGTGTTTCTCGAAGTGCTCGGCGAAGTTGCCAACCGTACTGTAGCCGGCGAAGATCCACGTCTCCCGCAGGCAACCGACACGGTGCTCTTGCGTCAGACACCCTCGGCGGGTGAGGCCGCCGCGACAGACATGGTCGAAGCGACTTCCACCTCAGTACCCCAGCGGGATCTGGTAGGACCACCTCGTCCGACCCGGATCGCCACACCGACCACCACGCCAACCCGCAACAGTGTGTCACGTTGACCTGTTGTGTTAGAGTGAATATGTAATCCGGGTAAATGTCCGTCCGTACCGTCCGTAGGTCACGCTTCCAGCGTGACCTACGCCAACGCCACCGGTTACCCGCGTCCCCGCGCCAGCTCTTCCAGCACCTCCAGGAAGCGGTCAATCTCCGCAACTGTGTTGTAGTGCGCCAGACCGACACGCACCAGGCCACCCTTGTCCGCGACACTCAGCCGCTCACTCAGGCCAATCGCGTAGAAGTGACCGTCCCAGGCAAAGATGCCCTGCTGCCCCAGATAATCGGCAATTGCGCGGGGCGCATGCCCGGCCAGTTGAAAGGAAACCGTGGGCGTACGCTGATCAAACCGCTCCGGCTCCCGAATGCCGTAGAAGGTCAGGCCCGGTATCTCCAGTATTCCGGCGATCAGTCGCTCGCTCAGGTCACGCTCGTACGCCTTGATGCTGTTCATGGCCGTCACCAGGGCGGCGCGGCGGCCGGCTCCGTTCGGGGGCGCAGCACCATTCGTGCCCGGGCCGCCTACGCGTAACTCGCTCTGCGTGCTATGGTGCGCCAGGCCCGCCAGGTAGTCAACCGCTGCCGTCGTGCCCGCCAGTCCCTCGTGGTTCTGAGTGCCGGTTTCCCAGCGCCCCGGGCCGCTCTCGGCGGCCGGCCGGACCTTGTAGGGGCGCAGCCGCTCCCAGTGCTCGCGCTTCCCGTAGAGGCAGCCGACATGCGGCGCAAAGAATTTGTAAGCGCTGCATGCCAGGAAATCACAGTTCAGCGCGCGTACATCAATCGGGCCGTGGGGCGCGTAATGCACCGCATCCACAAACGTCAGCGCGCCGACACTGCGGGCCATATCGATCACGCGCCGGATGTCGTTGATAGTGCCGACGGCGTTGCTGGCATAACCCACCGCAACCAGGCGCGTACGCGGGGTAATTTTGGCGGCAAAGTCTTCCATGTCGAGGGTGCAGTCCTCAACGTCAACATCTACCGCCCGAACGGTGACACCGCGCTCTTCCAGGGCATACCAGGGAGCGACGTTCGCATCATGATCGAGGCGCGTAACCAGCACCTCATCGCCGGGGCCGAGATCCCGCGCAATGGCGCGACTGACTGCAAAGGTGAGTGAGGTCATATTTTGACCAAAGATCACCTCGTCGGCATCGCAGCCAAGCAGATCGGCGATAGCGTTGTGGGCGGCATCAATCACCGCATCAGTTGCCTGACTGGTCGGAAATGCACCATGGTCATTGGCATTGGTATGGACCAGATAGTGCGCCATGGCGTCAATAACCGCCTGGGGCACCTGCGTCCCGCCGGGGGCATCAAAGAACAGCGCAGGATGACCATTAATCTGGCGGGACAGTGCCGGGAAGTGTGGACGGATGCTCATCGGAGCGAAGCAAGACATACCTGTTTCCTTTGTGATAAAGATACTACGGTCTGGGGTGGCAGTTAGTATACCCGAACTTTGGCGCAAGCCTGCATCAGATCAATCAGATTACACATGTTACGCGGTGAGCGTACAAATCGGACATGTACGCCCACAACGGCCGTCTTCGCCGGCGGCAGCATGGTACGTTGTGAACAAGAAGAGAATCTTCTGCCCTGCCGGCGGCGAATCAGTTGATGAGGGTAAGCACCGCGTAACTCCTACCAGATTAGCCAAAGTTACATGGTCCTCCGCGCGGAGGCGTATTTCGTCTCCGGCAGGGTGGAACGGGACATTCTTTTTCACGAATGTGATCGTTCACCGCGTAAATCTCATCAGATTGACAAAACTCCGGTTGATCGCTACGCTACATTCTAATTTGCAAGACATTGACCAGCAACGTAGGAGAAAATCGCATGGCTGAATCGAAACAGTCAATTGCACTGGCTTCGGTTGGCTCGAGTGCTGTGCTTGCCGGCATCAAACTGATTGTTGGCATAGCGACCGGTAGCCTGGGTATTCTGGCTGATGCGTTTGACTCGCTTCTGGACATCATAGCGACGGGAATTACATTTCTGGTTGTGCGCTTTGCCGATCTCCCGCCGGACGAGAATCATCCCTACGGTCATGCGCGTGCCGAGAACCTCGGAGCCCTGGCCGGCACGGTGCTGCTTTTTACCACCGCTGGCTGGGTCTTGTGGCAAGCGCTGGATCGTATCCTCATCAACCCCGCCATACCGGAGATTACTGTCTGGTCATTCCTGGTGATTCTGGTCTCGCTGGCAATAAATATTCTGCGGGTACAGGCGCTGCGCCAGGCCGCGGCCAGGTTCAAAAGCCCGACCCTTGCGGCAAATGCCGCCAACTTTACCACGGACATTCTGAGTTCCCTGGTGGTGCTGATCAGCCTGTCACTGATCGGGTTGAACTACTGGTTGCCCCTGCCGGAGTGGCTGATCCGGCGCGCCGATGCGCTGGCGGCCCTGGTCGTCGCCGGGGTGCTGCTCTATGTTGCCTGGGATCTGGGCACACAGGCAATCCGGGCGCTGATGGACGATGTGCCGCAGGATCTGAGCCGCCGACTGATCTATCGGATTACCGATCTGCCGGATGTGGTTCCGGACAGTGCGCGGGTACGGTTGCGCTTCGTCGGGGAGCAGCCGTTTGTCGAGGTGACGATTGGCACGCCGCGTGGACGCTCGCTGGAAGAGGCGCACCAACTGACTGAGGATGTCGAGCGGGTTGTGCGGGCCGAACTACAGCAGGCCGATGTGCTGGTCCATGTGGAGCCCGCCCGGACCGCTGCCGAGTCTTACACCACGACGGTCTATGCGACGGCGCATCGCCTGGGCATGAATATTCACAACCTGGATCTCTACCAACTGGCGGGGGAAGTGCGGGTGGAGATGGATCTGGAACTGCCGGTGCATCTGACGCTGGCCGAGGCGCATACCCACTCCGAGCGCTTGGAGGCGGCCATCGCGGCGGAACTGCCCTGCCACACGGTTGTGGAGGTACATCTGGAGCCGCGCCGCGATGATGTCCAGCCGGCCGTGCGCTACGCGCCGATTACGCAGCAGGTGCGGCAGGTGATCAGCGGGTTGCCCTACGCTGAGATGATCTTCCGGGTGGAGACCCTGCTAACCGAGGAGGGCATTATCGTGACGCTGCACTGCCCCTTCCCCGGCGCAACCCCGCTGACCGAGGTGCATACGCAGATGAGCCGAATTGAGCATGATCTACGCCGCGCCATCCCGAATATCGTGCGGGTGCAGATCGATCCCGAGCCGACCCCGCCGGAGAATGGGCAAGCCGTTATCGAGAACCGCGAATAAGCGTGTCACGTTGCCCGCTCAAGCAGCTCACGCACCGGCTTAAAATTCAGCTTGGCATAGCGTCCGAGGGCGGTGGCACCCTGGCGCGCAATAATCCGGCGCGCAGTGGCCTGCAACGCGGCAATCGCGGACGCGCCCTTGGGTAAGGGGTTTGGCAGACCGGCTTCGCCGGCGAGGTCCGCCAGCGCGCCGGCAAAGGTGTCACTGGCGAGGATTGAGGCGGCCGCCACGCCGATGCCGGCGGCCTCGGCGTGGTGCTGCTGCTGCGGGCGCGGCAGTTGCCGGGCAGCAAACGCCTGCTCCAGCCGGTCGGCCCGTTGAGAAAACTGATCGCACACAATTGGCAGATCCGCCGGCGCGGTGGTTGTATCGGTTGCGGATTGCATTGTCTGCCGGAGTTGCGCGGCCACCTGTGCATACGCGGCGGCAAGCAGCAGGTTGATATTGCCGTACTGCGCATACAACCGGTTGTACTCCTCCGGCAGCATGCTCCAGACCAACCGCTGCTCCGGCGGAATGATCTGCACGATCTGCGCAGCGACCTGTGGCAGAACTATCGCGTCCAGTTCCTTGCTATCGCGCACACCGGCCCGCCGCAGCAGCGGTATCGTCCGCGTATCAACATAGACTGCCGCAACCACCAGCGGCCCAAACCAGTCGCCCTTGCCCGACTCGTCCATCCCGATGTGCGGCCCGGTAAAGACGGCTGCCGGTTTCCCGGTTTCCGCTGTGGCGGCCGGCTCCTGCCCGCCTTCGACCCACGCCTGCAGGTCGGCCTTGAGCGACGAGGCATTGCCCTGCACCTGCATCCGCCCGCGCTTCGGCCAGAAGTTGACCAGCGCGGTTGCCGCCCCACTGGTAACGACAATCTGTTCGCCGTAGGGAATCGTCGCCCCCGGCCCCCAGTTCCAGCCCTGCCCGGCGACATACGCCTTGAGCGCATCCAGCCGGGTGCTGCCGCCGCTACCTGATGTGCGCGTTGCCGGCGAGGGTGTTGTGGGCGACGCGCCGCTTGTGCCGGTCGGCTCCGCCTGCGCCAGCCAGTTCGTCAGCGCAGCTTTCAGCGGCGACTCCGGCCCGCCAGGGACCAGCTTGCCCCGCCGGGGATAGTAGTTGAGCGCCACCTGCTGGTCACCACTGGCGATAATGATCTGCTCGCCATGCTGAATGGGCTTGCCGTTGCGCCACTCCCATCCCTGCGCCTCGACATAGGCCCGCAGCGCATTCAGTCGGTTCTGTGTCATACCTCTCCCGTGGTGCTCTGCGTTCGTAGGTTAGCATGGTAGCACACTCTCACTCTTCCGCATCCCGGTCGTGTTGATCAACCTGCGCCTGCCCCTTGTGACCGATCGCCCCGCCCGGACCGGAAACATCGCCCGTCGTGATGTCGCCGCTGATCTTGTCACCGCTGACCCGGTCGCCAAAACTGGTCGCGCCGATGATCAGGCTGCCCTGGACATCGCCCGCGATAGCGGTACCAACCTGCGCCTGGTCGCGTACGGTGATGGAGCGCTGCCGGGTCGGCGTGCCGCCCGGCGCGGCCTGAAGCTGATGCACCAACCCGGCAAGCTCGGCGATAGCGTCCGACCGTTCCCCAACGCAGGCGACGATCTGCCGCAGCAGGCGGGCCTGGCTCGGCGGGTCGCCCGGCTCATCCACAAACACCGTCAAAGCGGCTTCGGCCCGACGATTGCCCTGGAACTGCCGGTTCAGCCACTCCAGCGCGTGCTGGACCGGGTCGCCCGCCTGCTCCTCCGGTGTTGCCCCGGCAGCATGCATCAGCCGGGGCGCGAGCGCCGCTATCAGTTGTTGACCTGCCGCCAGGAGGTGCGCCTGGTCCATGAATGACCTCCATTTGTCTTCCAGTGATCAGCGGTCAGTAATCACTGGTCAGAACTCAAACCTTGCCACCCCTACCCCGTGAGCACACGCGGCGTCACACCATGCCCGGCGCTGATCTGCGCCAGATCCAGGGTTGCGCCGCTCTGGGCAAAGCCGCCCACGAAGGGATTCTCGGCCAGGAAGAGCGGTGTATCCAGATCGATGTAGGTAAATCCGCCCTGGCCGGCGGCAAAACAGGCGGAGGTGGTCATCGCCAGGATCGACTCGACCATCCCGCCGATCATCAAGCCGATCTGCATGCTGCGGCAGAGCGCCGCGATATCCAGGGCGGCAACGACGCCACACTTCATCAGCTTGATATTCACCACCTGGGCCGCCTGCGTTTGCGCCACCCGCAACGCATCGGCCACATTCTGCACACTCTCGTCGGCGGCGACCGGGATACCGCCCCAGTGCGTCACCTGGTACAGTCCATCCCAGTCCTGCCGGGGCACCGGCTGCTCAAACAGCACCGGACGGATGCCCTGCGCCTGCAGCATGGCGAGCAACTGCAACGCGCTATCGGCAGTAAAGCCGCCGTTGCCGTCCAGGATCAACGGGGCCGCCGGAGCCACGGTATGCACGGCGGTGATGCGCGCCAGATCTAGCGCCGTATCGCCGGAGCCGACTTTGAGCTTGATCATCCGAATCCCGCGCGCCAGGATGTCCTGCGCGGCGCTGGTGGCCTGGTCTACCGTGCCGGTGGTGATGGTCATGTCGGTTTCGAGTTGGGTAGACGCGCCGCCAAAGAAGGTCCAGAGCGGCATACCCGCCTGCCGGGTCAGCGCATCCAGCAGAGCCGTCTCCACCGCACAGCGGGCGCTGGCGGCTTTGGCGATATGCTCCTCCAGCCAGGCCGCAATCCGCCGCCACTCGCGCACATCCGCGCCTTCGATCCCGCTGCGGATGGCGAGCAGTGCCAGCATCGCGCTCTCCTGGGTTTCGCCATTGACCACCGCGAAGGGGGCCGCCTCGCCATAGCCCCGGGTGCCGTCGGCCAGTTCGACCGTGACCAGAATATTGTGCGCAACGTCCTGCGTGCCGGTTGCAATACCAAAGGATGTGCGCAGCGGAATGTCAAGCGCCTCGGCGGAGAGCGCGACGACAGTTGTCGGTGTAATCATGGAAGTCCCTTTTACCTGGTTGAGACCAGAACTCTGCTTGCGGATGCTTTGCGCACATCGTATCACAATCGGTAGCAGTAGTCTATGGTGGAGTACCTTGAGGTGGGTTTAAGGCAACATAACTGCCTGATGAAGTTTGAGAAAATAGTCCAGATATGCCATCCTGGAGTCCCGGCTTTAGCCGGTTGCATGCCTGCCGGGACTGCGGCCTACTGCCGGGCAAGCCCGATCCGGCTGAAGCCGGGTCTCCTGAAGATCGCCTATCTGGATTAGAAGTTCAACCTTTATAAAGCGGCATGACCGATGCCCACGCATTTGTCAGCTCTGGTCGGCGGGAAACACCAGCGTCTCCAGGAGCAGGGCATCGGGACCGGCGCGGGACGGATCGGCGCGGGGGCCGGCGGTTGGAGTGAGGCGGGTACCCGTTGCCGCGTCGTAGAGCCCTAGCACCAGCCGATATTCGCCGGCGGGCAACTCTGCCGGCAGCGGTAGCGGTAGCGGGACGCTGATCTGCTGGCCGGGCTGCCAGGCGCTGGTCGGGGGCCACTCCGCGCCGCCGGGGGGCAGATCGACCTGGGCCACCCGTTGCCCCTGCGCATCGAGCAGATGCAGAAAGAGGTTGTAGTCGGCGGGAAGGTTATCGCGCACATCCCAGGCGGGGATGACCGTCACCTGGTCTGGCGCGTGGGCCACGGTGATGCCGCGCAGATGCAGCGCCGGGCCAAACTCCGCATTGATCGGCTGTTCAAAGGGCCGGGGCAGTTGATGGATCTGCGCATAGTCGATCCCGTGGAGGGTAATGGTTGCCAGCGGCACCGTCTGCCGGATCTGCGCATAGATGTCTGGATGCGCGCCGCGCTGGAGCGACTCCAGGTAGACCACGGCATAGTTCTGGGTATCCTGGTCCAGCTCATGCACATTCTTGACCGGAACCGGCACGAAGGGCCGCAGCGTGCGCGGCAGTGCCGTCAGCACCGGCCCATACTCGAGATCGGGACGCGTGCGCAGGTATGCACCGATCTGTCCCATCCCCTCGCCCCAGCCGATCAGCAGGTTGCGCTGGGCCGCCGCGCCGCCCCCCAGCAGCGGGTTGTAGTAGCTCAGGTAGTGCGGATGGTAGGTCAGCGCGGGCTGCAACAGCACCCCGACCAGCAGTAGCGCCCCGGTCGTAGCGATAATCTTCTGCACGCCGGCGGAACGCCGCGACCAGCGCAGCAGCGCCGCCCCCCAACTGCCCAGCGCATGCAACCCGGCAGCGGCCAGGATCAGGAGCGCGGGCCAGGTCGGCAGCACATAACGGTCAAACTTCTTGGGCCCCAGCGTCATCACCAGCGTCCAGAAGGCGACAAATGCCGCCAGCGCCAGCAGCACCTGCCGCTCGCATGCCTGCCGCCGGAGCGCCAAAGGCAAGGTCAGCAGACCGATCAGCGTTGTTGGGGTCATGCGGAAGAGATTGGCGACCGGGTAAAAGAGCGGGCCGGGATCGTCCACCGTCCGGCCCAGAAAGAACTGCCCCGCGCCGTTGGGTCGCCCGCCGTTGTCGATAATCTCGCCGGTGTATTTGACGATGGCGCGCCCGGGCACCACCCAGAGCGCCGGCCAGAGCAGAAACACCACGAGTAGCGCCACCCCCAGCCAGAGCAGGTACCAGGTGAGCGCGCGCCGCAGTCGTTGGAGCAGGCTGTTTGCCGGAATTTGCCAGAAGAGCAGCAACCCGGCGATGGGCAACAGGATCAGCGCCGGCCCCTTGGTCAGCAGCGCCAGCCCGGCCAGCAGTCCGCTGCCGACAAACCAGCGCAGTGGATGTTCGGCGCGGGCCGCGATCAGCACGCACAACAGGCTGAGGGTAACAAACGTCGTCAGCAGGGCGTCCAGGTGCAGCAGCCGGGCGTGCGCAACCAGATAGGGCGCGGTCGCCCAGAGCAGCGCCGCGATCAGGGCGGTTGCCGGAGCAACCAGGCGGCGCAGCAACAGATAGCCGACCGGCACCAGCGCTGCCTGAAGCAGGGCCGCGGGCAGCCGCAGCCAGGCCAGATGCTCCAGTTCTGAGGTAAGGCTGACCCAGTTCTGCGCCGACGCGAAGCGCTCCAGGCTCAGGCCCAGGCTGCCCAGCCACATCAAGGTGATGCCGGGATGCCCGGTAATGCGGGTGTCGGCCCAGTTGCGCTCCGTCAGCGCCAGGTGAAAGCGCTCGGTGCGTTCGATCCAGTGGTACGCCTCGTCGGTGGTGATAAAGTCATTCAGCCCGATGACACGGGGCAGCAAAGCCAACCCGCCAATCAGCAAAACGGTCAGTACCAGCGGCCAGGATATCACGGCCTGCGCCAGACGCTGCCGGGCCGGTGTGGCCTGTGAAATATGCATATGCCTGGTTAATTTTTAACCGTATCCAATTTAGTGTGTATGCAGACCGTATTCTAGCACAGAATGGAGTAAAGCGATCTGGATTTCCGGTAGGGAAGCGTAGATGCGCGTCCGCACAATCCTGTCGCGGGGGTGGTTTCTTTCCGTAGCGACGCGCATCTGCGCGTCGCTACCCGGTCACAATCAGGCGCGGGAGTCGCGCCAGTTGACCAGTTGCTCAACCGCGCCGAGCGGCCAGGGTGGGCCCATGCCCAGGATGATATGATTCGCTCCGGCTTCGACAAAGGCATCCAGATCGGACAGTTCGCCGGCCTGGATCAATACCGAGCGCTCAACGGTTGCGGGATCGCGTCCAACCTCCCGGCACCAGTTGTTCAACACCTCATTCTTGTGCCGGAAGCTGCTCACCGGACCAAAGCCATTCCAGATGTCAGCCTGCTCGGCAACGATTTTGAGTGTAACCTTCTCGCCACCGCCACCAATGCAGATTGGAATAGGGGAGCGTACCGGCGGTGGCACATCAACCTTCCAGCGCTCCTTAATAACCGGGATAGCCTCGCGCAACGCCTTGAGCCGGCTTCCGGCAGTGCCAAACGCGTAGCCATACTCCTTGTAGTCCCGTTCAAACCAGCCTGCGCCCAGCCCCAGGATCAGCCGTCCACCGCTGATGTGATCAACGGTTTTCGCCATATTCGAGAGCAGCGCCGGGTTGCGGTAGGTATTGCAGGTCACCAGGCAACCAACCTCGGCCCGGCTGGTGTGTGTTGCCATTGCCGTCAGCAGCGTCCAGCCCTCAAAGTGATTTCCCTGCGGGTCGCCATACAGCGGAAAAAAGTGGTCCCAGTTCCAGATGGTATCGGCCCCCAGCGCCTCGATCTGCCGCACGCCCTCAATGTATGCGGCATAAGTCGTGTGCTGAGGATGCATCTGGGCTCCCACGCGAATTCTGGTCATCCAATTTCACCTATTCAATTACAACAGTGGATACCGTGATTCTATGATACCACTATATGACATGCGTTACGCGGGCACGAATCCGGACATAGGAGCTTCCGCCTCCGGCAGGGTGGAAGCTCTTACCGGGTCAACGACCGCGTAACTCGTGCCAAGTAGCAGTGAATAACAGGCGTTACGCGGTCGGTTCCAAACCAGGTGTCTGTCTGGACAACCGGCCCGATTCGCCTCCGGCAGGGCGGAAGAAATCACTCTTTTACACAAGATTTTTGCACTAAAATCCTGTGTAAAAGAAGGAAAAGTACCACGCTGCCGCAGGCGAAATCCGCCGTTATCGGGAACAAAGGGTCCGTTTGAACGCGCACTGCGTAAGTCCTGTGAATACATCAAGAAAAGCACATCAATCACAGATGGTATCCACGCATAATGCCGCATTCAGACGGTTCACCCATCTACCAAAGCCGGCACCAGAGACTACGGACTACGGATTACGGATTACGGACTACGGATTACGGACTACGCTACCGCAAATACTCCAAACCAGCATTCAATGCATCCTCCCACTCGGGCAATGCCTGCGCCGCCGGCAAGATCGTCGGTGGTTTCGGTACGCCGGGCCGCTCCTGGAGCATCATCTGCCACCAACTGACATCCTGCCATGCTCCCAGTTTATAAGCCACCGCCTCGTAAACCCCGACCGGCTGGAACCCCAACGATTCATGCAGCCTGATCCCGCCGTCATTGGGTAGCGTAATCCCGGCATAAACATTGTAGTAGCCCTGCAGCCGCAGCAGCGCAAAGAGCGAGGTGTAGAGCGCCCGCGCCACCCGCTTCTGGCGATACTCCGCATGCACATACACCGACACCTCAACCGACCACTGGTAGGCGGCGCGCACCCGGTGCGGGTTGGCATAGGTGTAGCCCACCACCACCCCGCCATACTCGCAGACTAACCAGGGCAGTCGCTCCAGCGTCTTCACCATCCGCTGCCGCATATCGCTTACATTCGGCGGTGTCAGCTCAAATGAAAAGCTGGTCTGCTTGACGATCGGCACATAAATGGCCCGCGTCGCTGCGGCATCGTTCTCCGTTGCCAGCCTGATCGTTCCGGTCATGACAAATCCTCCTCAGATCGCCCGGCGAAGAGTTTCAAAACGTAGCGCAATGGTATAGCGTGGGTCACATGTTGTCAAATACACGCCTTACGCGGTTGTTGACCCGACAAGCGATTCCGCGTCCGGCAGGGTGGAAGAAACCATCTTTTTGCACAAAAAATTTGCACTATGTACAAATTTTTTGTGCAAAAAGAAAAAAAGCCCCATGCTGCCGCAGGCGAAATTCTCTTTCGGATCAGAGACCGCGCAACGCGTGTCTATGAGCAATACGCTCCTCGCTTGTTAAACCACTATCTCCTTTGGAAAGTGAACAAATATCAACCATGAGAGGGTAGTACCACTACTTGAAAAATAGTAAAATGTGCAAAGTTCTACAAAAGGACTTTCTCACAAAGAATTCTAATTGCATACGCTACCTGCATTATGCGGAGTGCTACCAATGGAACATTGCCGTTCATGGTGCTGAGAAGCATGCAGACTTGTCACTCTTGGGAGATCTCCCCTATGCCACCCACATCTCCCAACCAGTTGCCCAGAGGAGGTACGTATGACCCAGACAACGTTGCGCGTCAACGAACATGGCCTGGTGCAGCACGCAGATCTGCAACATCTGATCACGGCGCTGCACGATAAGGGCTACCAGGTAATCGGTCCGACTTTGCAGGATAGCGCGGTTGTTTACGACGAGATTGACTCCATCGCCGATCTGCCCGCCGGTTGGACCGATGAACAGGATGGCGGCACCTACCGGCTCAAGCGCCGCGATGATGCCGCGCTCTTCGGCTACACCAACAGTCCCCAGTCCTGGAAAAAATTTCTGCATCCGCCTCGCCGCCGCTTATGGCAGGCCCAGCGGGAGGACGCTGAGAGTGATTTTGTTTTTATGCCCGAGAATGGCACCCTGCCCCGGTATGCATTTCTGGGGGTGCGCGCCTGCGAATTGAATGCAATTGCCATTCAGAACACGGTTTTTACCAAAGGCCCCTTTATTGACCCCATGTTTAAGGCGCTCCACGATGCGGCCTTTATCGTCGCCGTGAACTGCATCCAGGCCGGCGGTACCTGCTTCTGCGCCTCCATGGACAGCGGTCCACACGCCCAGAGTGGCTTCGACCTGGCGCTGACCGAACTGATTGACGCCGACCGGCATGTCTTCCTGGTGGAAGTGGGCTCCCGGCGTGGCGCAGAAATCATGGAGCAGGTGCCTTTTGAACCGGCCCAGGAGCATGATCTGGCAGCGGCTCGTCGTATTGAGTCCGCGGTTGCCGATGATATGGGACGCACAATGGATACCACCGACATCAAACAATTCCTCTACGATAATGTCAACCACCCCCGCTGGGACGATGTCGCCAACCGCTGCCTGACTTGCAGCAACTGCACCATCGTCTGCCCTACCTGTTTCTGCACGACGGTTGAAGATGTCACCGATCTGACCGGCAATCAGGCCGAGCGCTGGCAGCGGTGGGACTCTTGCTTTACGCTGGACTTTGCCTACATCCATGGGGGCAGCGTACGCGCGCTGGCGCGGGACCGCTATCGCCAGTGGATGACCCACAAACTGGCATCCTGGATCGATCAGTTTGATAGCTCCGGTTGTGTCGGCTGTGGGCGCTGCATCACCTGGTGCCCGGTGGGTATTGATATCACCGAGGAAGTCCACGCTATGCGCGAGTCCGATACCACCAGTGCAGAAATCTCCACCCTGAATATGGTCTGATGAGCCAGAGTCTATCCTACGAAGGAGCAGTCGGTATGACAACCGTAGAGTCAATTGAATCCGTCCTTGAGCGGCACCCGTTTTTCAAGGATATCGAGCCGCGTCTGGTGCATCAGATGGCCGAGCATGCTTCACTGAGCAGCTTTGAAACCGGGCAGATGATCTTCCGGCAGGGTGAAGCGGCTAACCAGTTCTACATCATCAGCAAGGGGCAGGTGGCGCTGGAGGTGTTTGCCCCGCAACAGGGCGCGATTCCGCTGATGACGCTCAGTGATGGCGATGTGCTGGGTTGGTCGTGGCTGTTTGAGCCATACATCTGGCATCTGGATGCGCGCGCGATGGTGGAAACCCAGACGATCACGCTGGATGGCGCGGGCTTGCGCGCCGAGTGTGACCACAACCATGAACTGGGCTATCATCTGATGAAGCATTCGGTCGAGATCGTTGTGCAGCGTCTGCAGGCCGCGTTGATGCAGGTGATCGATGTGTATGGTCTTAAGAAGCAGTAGCGCCACAGCGGGCGTCCGCTCAGAGCAAACGGAGGTGCAAATATGACTGCCACTGTCGCGCATTCCCCAACGCGCAATTTACCCAATCCCATGCTGCCCAATCCCTACCGGGTGCAGCGGGTGCGCAAAGAAACGCAGGATACGTTTACCCTTGAACTGGAACCGGCCAACGGTCAGAGTGATTTTCACTTTGCCGCCGGGCAGTTCAATATGTTGTACATTTTTGGTGTCGGTGAAGTGCCGATTTCGATTAGCGGCGATCCCGGCAAGCCCCGCAAGCTGGTGCATACTACCCGCGCGGTTGGCGTTGTCACCAGCGCCATGCAGCAACTCAAGCGTGATGATATGGTCGGCGTACGCGGACCGTTTGGTAATGACTGGCCCGTGGTTGAGGCCCAGGGCAAGGATGTGGTGATCGTGGCCGGTGGTCTGGGGCTGGCTCCGGTACGCCCCGCGCTCTACCATGTGCTAAACCACCGCGAGAAGTATGATAATGTGGTGCTGCTCTACGGCACCCGCACACCCAACGACATCCTCTACCGCCGCGAAGTTGAGAAGTGGCGCGCCCGTCTCGACGTTGATGTGCATGTCACAGTTGACCGGGCGATCCATCCCTGGCGCGGCAATGTCGGCGTTGTCACCCGGTTGATCCCCAAGTCGCCGTTTGACCACCTGAACGCCGTGGCGATGATCTGCGGCCCCGAGGTGATGATCCGCTTCACCGTGCTGGAATTGGAGCGGCGCGGTGTCTTACCCGACAACATCTTTATTTCGATGGAGCGCAATATGAAGTGCGCCACCGGGTTCTGTGGGCATTGTCAGTGGGGGCCGAATTTCGTCTGCAAGGACGGGCCGGTCTTTCGCTATAGCGAGATTAAACCATTTTTTGGACAGAGGGGGCTTTAGATGCCGGTCAAACGAAAACCAAAACTCGCCGTCTGGAAGTTTGCTTCCTGTGATGGCTGCCAGATGAGTCTGCTGGACTGCGAAGATGAACTGCTCGCCGTAGCCGAAGCCGTCGAGATTGCGAACTTCCCGGAGGCGTCGCGGGCGGTGATGAAAGGCCCCTACGATCTGTCGCTGGTCGAGGGTTCGATTACCACCTCGCATGATGCCGAGCGTATCCACCAGGTGCGGCGGGCCTCAAAGTTCCTGGTGACCATCGGCGCATGCGCAACCGCCGGCGGGCTGCAAGCACTGCGCAACTTCGGCGATGTCAAGGAATATATCTCCTATGTCTACCCGACGCCCGACTATATCTCGGCGCTGCAGAAATCTACGCCCATCGCCGACCATGTTTTTGTCGATTATGAACTGCGCGGTTGCCCGATCAGCAAGCAGCAATTGCTGGAAACCATCAGTGCCTTCCTGCATGGCCGCCGGCCCATCACGCCGCCCCACAGCGTCTGCGTGGAGTGCAAACGGCGTAACACCGTCTGTGTGATGGTGGCGCAGGGCACACCCTGCCTGGGTCCGGTGACGCAATCCGGGTGCGGCGCAATCTGCCCGGCCTACAACCGGGGTTGCTACGGCTGCTTTGGCCCGATGGAGTCGCCCAACCCACCCGCGCTGGCGACCTGGTTTGAAAACCTGGGCATGTCCGATACCGATATTGTCCGCTCGTTCCGGGGCATAAATGCCTACGCCGACCCATTCCGCAAGGAGAGTGAAGCCCATGAAAAGCAAAACTACAACAATTAAGGTTGATTACCTTGCGCGTGTCGAAGGTGAGGGCGGGCTCTACGTCAAGGTCAAGGACAAAAATGTCACCGATGTCCAATTGCGTATCTTCGAGCCGCCGCGCTTCTTCGAGGCGTTCCTGTTGGGACGCGACTACAGCGAGGTGCCTGACATCACGGCGCGGATCTGCGGGATCTGCCCGGTTGCTTACCAGATGAGTTCGGTTCACGCGATGGAGAATGCCTTCGGCATCACCGTTGATGGGCCGCTGCGCGAACTGCGCCGCCTGATCTACTGTGGCGAGTGGATCGAGAGCCATGTGTTGCACTTCTCGATGCTGCATGCGCCCGACTTCCTGGGCTACCCGGATGCTATTCAGATGGCGAAGGATCACCCGGAGATTGTGCAGGCCGCGCTCAAGCTGAAGAAGGCCGGCAATGATATCGTCACCTTCATCGGCGGACGCGAGATCCACCCGATCAATGTGCGGGTGGGCGGGTTCTACAAGGTGCCGAACCGCCGCGAACTGAAGCGCCGCCTGAAGGATCAGTTGGAGGAGGCCCGCGAGATTGCCAAAGTTGCCGTGGACTGGACCGCTTCGCTGCCCTGCCCGGATTTTGAGCGCGATTATGAGTATGTCGCGCTGCAACATCCCGATGAGTATCCCTACAACGAGGGGCGATTGGTGTCGAATAAGGGGCTGGATATTGGCATCCACGAATATCCGGACTACTTCGCCGAGGAGCATGTCGCCCACTCAACCGCGCTGCACTCGGTGCTCAAGGCGCGGGGCGCGTACCATGTCGGTCCACTGGCACGCTACAACCTGAACTTTGATCGGCTCTCGCCCATGGCGCAGGAGGCCGCGCGCAACGTCGGCCTGGGCTCCCAGTGCTACAATCCGTTTAAGAGCATCGTTGTGCGGGCAGTCGAAACGCTCTATGCCTGTGACGAGGCGCTCCGCATCATCGACAGCTACGAGATGCCGGACGAACCGGCGGTCAAGGTGGAGCCGCGCGCCGGGGTGGGGCATGGTTGCAGCGAGGCACCGCGTGGCATTCTCTACCACCGCTACCGCATCGACGACGAGGGTAACATCCGCGATGCGCGGATCATTCCACCCACCTCGCAGAACCAGAAGACCATCGAGAATGACCTCTGGCAGTTCGTGCCGCAAAACATCAACACCGCTCACGACAAACTCACCTGGCAGTGCGAGCAGGTCATCCGCAACTATGATCCCTGCATCTCCTGTTCGACCCACTTTTTGAAGCTGCATATTGAGCAGGAGTAGGGGTTAGGGGTTAGGGGTTAGGGGTTAGGGGTTAGGGGTAAAGATGACTGTATTTTCGTCTTTCGTCCTTCGTCCCTGACCCTTCGTCCCTGGTCCCTGACCTTTCGTCCTTCGTCTTTCGTCCTTCGTCCTGAAGCGAACGAGCAAACATATGCATCAGGTGCTCATTATCGGGGTGGGGAATGAGTTTCGCGGGGATGATGCCGCCGGGTTGGTCGTGGCGCGTCATCTACAGGAGCGCCTGCCGGAGGTGGTGGTGCGCGAGTCCCCCGGCGAGGGTGCTACACTGATGGAGACCTGGAAAGATGGTGCGCAGGTCTTCCTGATCGACGCGGTCTCCTCCGGGTCGCCCGCCGGGACGATTCACCGCCTGGAGGCGCATACCGGGCCGCTGCCGACGACCTTCTTCCGCTACTCCACACATGCCTTTGGCGTGGCCGAGGCCATCGAGATGGCGCGCGTGCTGGGTCAACTGCCGCCCCGCTTAATTGTCTATGGTATCGAGGGCGCAAACTACGAGGCCGGCGTCGAACTCTCGCCGGAGGTGTCACAGGCGGTGGCGCAGGTGGTGGCGCGGGTGGTGGGGGAGGTAGTGGGAGCGCATTAGGAGCGCGCACCCTACCCAGAACAACGAACACAACGTACACCTACCCTTGCGCAAATCGCCGATCTGGTCTATCATCGCCGGGGTAAATAGCCCATCCCGGCCACTACTCCTGCCGATGACGGGAGCGCATGGTCGTTGTAGGAGGCTCTGTTGCCGCCGCAGCCAGCAGGTAATCAAGATGAAACCGGCCGGGAGATGCACCGCATCGGGGCCCAGGTGCGCGTGCTGCGTGAACGGAACCCTTTCCCTCTCGTTCTAATAGTATTCGTTGAAAGATGACACATTGGCGCGTAGGAACGTTCATCGGGACATGCTACCATACCGCTACCTCCCCGCCGCATCGCCGCATACCAATTGCCGGCAAACCAGCAATCAACGAGAACGAGCGCAACGGACGCAGTGGTGGCACATTCCCGTTGATCATCTCTGCGTCCTCGGTGTTCGCTGTGGCTATGACAACAAATCGGTATCAGCCCTGCACCCGCGTGGTAATCGTCACCTGGCCGGCCGGGGTGACGGCCTGGGGCAGATCGGGATGCTCTTGCAGAAGCCGCTCTAGCAGCGCCTGATCGCTCTCGACCTCCTCCGGCTGTATGGTAACGGAGCGGTTGTCGATGGTGATGGTGATTTCGGCGGGGAGACTTTCATCCGATTTTCCCCGTTCTTTGCGCAGTGCCACCAGCACCAGCAGGATCTCGGTAGCCTTTTCGACTAGCGTTGTCAGCAGTTCACGGTTCTCGTAGGTCACCTGCGCGGCCTGGATTGCCACATCGTACAGCGCGCCGATGCCCTTGGCGCCGGTATAGGCCGGCTGGACCGCGTAGCCCTGCCCGCGCAATGCATTGAAAGCCGCGCGGCCCAGCGCATCGACACCGGCGGGGTCAGGCTGCTGTGGGTCAGCCTCAATAAAAGCCAGCCGGATGGTGATGGGTTGTGGGGTGTCCATGGGATTCTCCTTTTTCAACAATCAGTACGTAACCACTACCCCAATTTGTACCATTGTTGCTGTGACTGTATCTACTGCCGCTCCCTGTACTGCATTATTTTACAGGAGTTACGCGGTGCGGACTATTCCACCCGTGTACCAGACCCGGAATCCTCATTCGCCGGCGGCAGCATGGTACGTGTTTTCTTTTTCCCCAGAAATGTTGTACAGCGTGCAACATTTCTGGGGAAAAAGATGAAATCTTCCGCCCTGCCGGAGGCGAATCGGGTCAGTTGTCCAGCCAGACACCTGGTTTGGAACCGACCGCGTAACGCCTGTTATTTTAGGACTCTAACGCTATAGACTGTGCTTCTTCTCAGAGACTGTCTGAAACGGGTTGGTCATGGGGCAATACCGTTCAAATAACCGGGCTTACGTGATTCCTTCCATGAAAGAGGATACCGCCTCCGGCAGGGTGGAAGAAATCATCCTTTTTTCACAAAACATTTTTCACAAAGTGAAAAATGTTTTGTGAAAAAAGAGAAAACCGTACCATGCTGCCGCAGGCGGAACCGTTCTGTAGCGGAGCAACCACCCGGTTTGTCAGGCTACCGCACAGGTTCTGCTATGTGAACGGTATTGGGTCATGGGGCGACGGCCCTGGAGCGGGAGTCCCGGCGTCAGCCGGGG
>JGI12109J20283_11296114_pt1 | contig 39553 bp, 46 predicted proteins | sample ElkSlonscriptome_12_FD_20283 | JGI IMG/M metagenome (IMG submission 20283)
CCCGCAATGGACCGGGACGCCCGAGGATCACCCGGACACGCGCGCAGGTTAACCCGGCGGCGACCAGGGGAAAGGGTCGTGTCTTACCCTGGGAGGTCTCCCGCTCTCTCCGGGCGATCCGGAGCAGGGGGTCAGCGATGGCCCCCGACGGGGCGGGAGAAATCAGCAGAGGCCATAGTCGTCCGGTCCGCCGGACGAAGGGCTGAATTCGGACGTCAAGGAACAGGACGGTCCCTTTCGATGGACAGGTGGCAGCAGCCAGACCGACCACGACAACTGGACCTCTTCGACGAGGCCCGGCTGGCGGCACGTATCGCCCGCACCCGGTCAAGGGGGTGGATATCCCCAAGCCGGGGGGAGGCACGCGCCGGCCCGTGCATTCATCCAGACAAAAAATGGGCCAAGCATCACTTACCGCCCTGTCCAAATTTCCCGACCAGCTCTCCGGAAAACGGAGGTGTCCTGCACGCAGAGTGAGTCAGGTCCACGTTAAGGACCGGTCGCGGACGACAGGCGCCCGGCCAGACCGCGCCGGGCGCGGCGCACGATGAACCGCACCCCCTCGGCAACGGCCAGGGTAACGACGGCCGACGCGACAATGACGGCCCCCGACGTCAGGTCGAAGGCATAGGCCAGCGCCAGACCGGCCAGGCAGAACGCCAGCGCCCAGAGGACGGCGGTCACCATCAGCATCGCCAGGGAGCGCGCCGTCATCTCCGCCAGATAGGCCGGGATCGTCAGCAGGGCGATGACGAGAATCAGGCCGATGGCCGGCACGGCGGTCATCACGGCGAGAGCGACGGACGCCACCAGCAGGACATGCACGGCCGCCACGGGGAGTCCGCGCGCGCGGGCGAATTCGCGGTCGACCGACACCGCCAGGAGCGGTCGATAGAATACGACAACGATCCCCACCAGCACACCGACACTGACCGCCATCGTCCGCAAGACATCGCTGCCGACCGCCAGGATCGACCCGAACAGATAGCTCATCAGATCAACGTTGTAGCCGGGCGTCAGATCCAGCAGCAGAACCCCGAACGCCATGCCGCCGGCCCACAACAGGCCGACGGCGACATCCATGCGCTCGCGTTCCCGCAGGGTCACCAGCGCGGCCAGCACCGCGGCACCCATCGCGAACAGGGTGGCCGTGATCATCACCGGCCAGCCGGCGAAAAACGCCAGCCCGACGCCGCCGTATCCGGCGTGGGCGACGCCGCCGGCGAGAAAGGTCATGCGGTTGACCACCACCAGCGACCCAACGACCCCACAGGCGATGCTGATCAGAACGACGGACAGGAGCGCCTTCTGCATGAAGGGATAGGCCAGGGCCTCAAGCATGGGCGCGCTCCCCCCTCACCGGCAGAACGCGGGCCATGTCATGGACGAAGGTTCCCATCGGACAGTCGGGCCGATGGACCCCATAGACCAGGGTCAGCATCGGCTCGGTCAGAATGGGGTCCGGATTGTAGAGGACCTGACGGTTGACGCAGGCCACCGCCGTTGCCTGTGGTACGGCCGTCGCCAGATCGTGCGAGATGAGGATCACCGTGCGGTCGGCCGCCAGTCGCTCCAGGAGTTCGACGATGCAGGACCTCCCGGCCGGGTCGATGCTGGCGGTCGGTTCGTCCAGCACCAGGATGTCAGGTGCCGCGACAAGGGCGCGCGCGATCAGCACCCGCTGCCGCTGGCCGCCGGACAGGGCGCCGATCGGCCGATCGGCGAAGGCCGCCATCTCGACCGAAGCCAGCGCCGTTCGCACCGCCTCGCGGGTGTTCCGCCGGCGCCCAAATCCGATCCACGAGCCGGGTCCCTCGCCGCCGTCCAGACCCAGGGCCACCAGGTCTCCGGCCGTAATGGGAAACGCGGGGGAAATGGTGGCCGCCTGCGGGACATAGCCGATGCGTCGCGCGCTCCGGGCCGGATCATCCCCGAACACCCGAACCCGGCCCGTCGTCGGCCGCAGCAGCCCGGTGATCAGCTTGGCCAGGGTCGTCTTGCCGCCGCCGTTGGGGCCGAGCACGGCGACGAACGCGCCCTCGGCCACTGCGAACGAGGCATCCTCGACAGCCCAGGTGCCGTCATATCGGAAGCTGACGTCCTCGAAGGCGATCACCGATGGCATTTCGCGCGGTCTCCCGGGATCAGCGCAGGGTTTCGGCGAAGGCGGCGCCGATCGACCGCGTGTTCTCCGGCCAGTCATAGGCCAGCGGATCCAGCGGGCGAACCTTGCCCCCCAAATCCTCGGCGATGGCCTGGGCCGAGCGCTGCGAGAACTGGGACTGGACAAAGATCACCTTGATATCATGCGCCCGCGCGGCGTCGATGATCTTGTGCATGTCCTGCGGGCTGGGCTCATTGCCGCCCATTTCGATGGCCATCTGGTGAAGACCATAGGCATCGGCGAAATAGCCCCAGGCGGGGTGATAGACCATGAACGTCCGCTCCGGGACGGACGCCAGGTCCTTCGCCACGTCGGCGTCGACCGCATTGATGGTGGCGACGGTGGTCGCGTAGTTGCGGCGGAACTCCTCCGCCAAGCCGGGGCGCTGGTCACGCAGCGCCTCGAACACGGTCGACGCCATGGTCCGCATCAGGAGAGGAGACACCCAGACATGGGGATCGGGCGCGCCCGCCGAATGGTCGTGACCGTCGTGCCCGGCGGCCTCGTCATGGTGTTCGTCATGGTGTTCTTCATCCGCATGAGCGTCATGCTCGTGTTCGTGCTCTTGCTCTTCGTGCGAACCGTAGCCGCCGTCCATGGTCCTCCGCTTGACCCGTTCGGCCATGTCGATCACCCGCATGTCCGGGGCCGCATCGTGGATGCGTGGCATCCACGCGTTTTCGAACGGCACACCGATGGTGAAATAGACCTCGGACTCGCTCACGGCCCGCATCTGGCTCGGTTTCGGCTCGTACGTTGCCGGCGAGGCACCAGGCTCGACCATCACGGTCGTGGTCACGTGGTCACCGCCGATGGAGTCCACCAGCCACTGCTGTGGGATGATCGAGACCATCACCGGAATCGGCCCTGCCTTCGGGCTGTCGGTGTGTCCAGTATCATCCGCGAACGCGGGGGACATGAGGCCCAGGGCAAGGATCGCGGGGAGGAGACCGCGGTGGACGGAGCGGAACGTCATGGCGAATGGTTCCTTGTTGCCTGAACGGCGCACGCCGACGAGTGTGGCCACTGTGTGCCGTGTGGAGTCCGATGTGGCCAAATGCGTAGCGTATAATATACGATACGGGTTTCTGCGTTCAATGGCAGGCGGAGGATGGATCGCATGAAGAATCGGCGCCTGGCCCCGAACCACGTCGTTGTGTTCGACGCCCTGAAGAAGGCCGGCCGGCCCGTGACAGCCTATGAGTTGATCGACTTGTTGCGACCCGTGGGTATCTCCGCGCCGCCAACCGTCTACCGGGCCTTGAACCGGCTGATTGCCGACGGCCTGGCCCACAAGCTCGAAAGCACGAGTGCCTACGTGGCCTGCGCCCATGCCCATTCGAACGACAGCGTACCGGTGTTCGAAATCTGCGACTCATGTGGCGGCGCCCATGAGTTCGCCGACGCTGACATCGGCGACCATCTTTTCCGCCGCGCCTCCGAACACGGTTTCACCGTCAGTCGAATGGCGATCGAGATCCATGGCACCTGCGCGCGGTGCCGCTAAAACATCAGGCCGGTTGAATCGTGGGCACCTCGAACAACCGGCCGTTTGGCCGGACCGCCGGCCGGTTGGCGCCTTCGTCCGCTGTGGGTGTTTCACTCTCCCGCGCCACGCGCGCGCACACCCCCTCCACCGCCTGCACGCCGGTCTGGAGGAGTTCCTGGTGTCTTGCGAAGGCTAAAGGGGTCCGAATGCGACGTGCCTCCACGGTGTCCCATACCCCTCGCGGCGCGTCATCCATCACCCTTGATCTATGGGATGCATAGAAACAGTCGAATTGATGAACTCCATCGGCGCGGCTAGGGTGGCCCAAGAATCGGCGCCCACCCACCGACAGGAGCCCTTCAATGTCAGCGAAGAAATACGATGCCGGAGTCAAAGAGTACCGCGAGACATACTGGACTCCGGACTATGTTCCGCTCGACACCGACCTGCTTGCCTGCTTCAAGATCACCCCGCAGGCGGGTGTTCCCCGCGAAGAGGCCGCCGCCGCCGTGGCCGCCGAATCCTCCACCGGCACCTGGAGCACCGTGTGGTCGGAACTTCTGACCGACATGGAGTACTACAAGGGCCGCGCCTACGCGATTGAGGACGTGCCCGGCGACCAGGAGAGCTTCTACGCCTTCGTCGCCTACCCCATCGACCTGTTCGAGGAAGGCTCCGTCGTCAACGTGCTGACCTCGCTGGTCGGCAACGTGTTCGGCTTCAAGGCGGTCAAGCACCTGCGCCTGGAGGACATTCGCTTCCCGCTGGCCTACGTCAAGACCTGCATGGGGCCGCCCAGCGGCATCCAGGTGGAGCGCGACAAACTGAACAAATACGGCCGTCCACTTCTGGGCTGCACCATCAAGCCCAAGCTGGGTCTGTCGGCCAAGAACTACGGCCGCGCGGTCTATGAGTGCCTGCGCGGCGGCCTGGACTTCACCAAGGATGACGAGAACGTCAACAGCCAGCCGTTCATGCGCTGGGAGAACCGCTTCGAATTCGTCGCCGAGGCCGTGCGCAAGGCCCAGGAGGAGACGGGCGAGCGCAAGGGTCACTACCTGAACGTCACCGCCCCCGACTGCGAGCAGATGATCCAGCGCGCCGAGTTCGCCAAGGAACTGGGCCAGCCGATCATCATGCACGACTTTTTGACCGCCGGCTTCTCCGCCAACACGTCGCTGGCCAAGTGGTGCCGCCGCAACGGCATGTTGCTGCACATCCACCGCGCCATGCACGCCGTGATCGACCGCCATCCCAAGCACGGTATCCACTTCCGCGTGCTGGCCAAGTGTCTGCGCCTGTCCGGCGGCGACCACCTGCACACCGGCACCGTGGTCGGCAAGCTGGAGGGCGATCGCGCCTCCACCCTTGGCTATGTGGACCTGCTGCGCGAGTCCTTCATTCCCGAGGATCGCCGGCGCGGCATCTTCTTCGATCAGGATTGGGGCTCGATGCCGGGCGTCTTCGCCGTCGCCTCGGGTGGCATCCATGTCTGGCACATGCCGTCCCTGCTGACGATCTTCGGCGACGACTCCGTCTTCCAGTTCGGCGGCGGCACACAGGGGCACCCGTGGGGCAACGCCGCCGGCGCCGCCGCCAACCGCGTGGCGCTGGAGGCCTGCGTCAAGGCCCGCAACCAGGGCCGCGACCTGGAGCGCGAAAGCCGCGAGATCCTGACCGAGGCGGCCCGTCACAGCCCCGAGTTGGGCATGGCCATGGAGACCTGGAAGGAAATCAAGTTCGAGTTCGAGACCGTGGACAAGCTGGACGCCGCCTGAGGCGGATGCCGCCTCCGCCCCGGTTCGATCCCATGCCCCATTCGTGACGGAGCCCGAAACCATGACCATGCACGCCCCTTCGGCCATGAAGGACTACGAGACGCAAGCGTCTCTTGAGACCTTTGCCTTCCTGCCGCCGCTGACCCGCGAGGAGATCGTCGAGCAGGCCGCCTACATCATCGCCCAGGGCTGGACCCCGGCCGTTGAGCACGAGGAGCCCGCCCGTGCGTCGGGCCACTACTGGCCGATGTGGAAACTGCCGTTCTTCGGCGAGACCGACGTCAACGCCGTGCTGGCGGAGTGCGAGGCCTGCCGGCAGGCCTATCCGGGCCACCACGTCCGCCTGGTCGGCTACGACAACTACACCCAGTGCCAGGGCGCGGCGTTCGTCGTGTTCCGGGGGCGCGGCTGGTAGCTCCGGCCACCCCATTCGTCTCGACCGTCGCCCCGTCTCCTGAGCAGCCCGAGAGAGCCGACCATGGCCAGCCCCGAGCAAAATGGCCGCGCCGCCGCGCGCGCGCGGCGCGAGGCCCAGATCCAGGGCAAGTCCGCCTTGCGCGCCGGCGACACCGTCGCCGCGCCGTCGCGGTCCCCGTCGACTCCGTCCCAGCTCGCGCCGGCTCCATCACGGCCGGCTCCAGTACGGGACGACGGCGGCGCGCGGATGGCATCCAAGGCGCGGCGAGAGGCCTTGGCCGGCGCCGGCAAGGCCGCGATCGCCCGCCCGGAACGCACCCGGTCGGACGCGCCGGCTCAGGGACCGGGGGTCGCGCCCGCGCCCAAGCCGGCGCCCAAGCCGGCGCCCGACCTGTCGGCCGCCGCGCACGATGCGCCTGAACAGGCGCCGGCGCCGGCCTCTGCCCCTGCCTCTCCCCCTGCCCGGGCAGGCTCCGCGACGCGCGCGGCGAGCCCGGCCAAGGCGCCCAGCCTCAGCCCGGGGCGGATGCTGGCTCAGGCGCGGCGCCGCGCCATCAGCAGCGCGGGCAAGAAGGGCACCGAGACCCATCGCGGCGGGGGCGCCTGTGCCCAGGTCGCGCGCCAGCTCAATCCCGACATCAGTGGACGCGATCTGTCAAAGGCCGTGCGCGAGGACCGCGCCCGCAACGGCCGCTCCGGCGCCGCCAAGAGCCCGCCGACCGGCCGCCGCCGCCCGAACCCTGCCGCCTCCGACGCCACGTCCGGAACCCAGGTCGGTCCCGGCGGGCGCGAGACCGGCTCAGAAACCGGTCTGTGCCGCGACATCACCGGCACGCGCTATATGTCGGGCGAGGTGTTTGATCGGTTCTGTCAGGGCGAGCCCCCGCGCGCGCCGCGCAAGGTGGGAGACATGCGCACCCTGCGGGGTGGCGCCGTGACCGGCACCAGCACCAGCGTGACCGGAACCGCGTCCGTGACCGGGGCCGAGGCCGGCCGCTGCCGCGCCGTCACCGGCGACGAATACCTGGGCGGTGAGCACTTCGCCGCCGTCTGCGAGACCGCGCCGGCTCCTCAACCCATCGTGACCGGCCTGACCCGCACCGAACGCGGTCAGACCGTGAGCGGCCCACGCATGACCAACGGCGCCCGGGTGACCGGCACCGAGGCCGGCGCCGCGCGCGCCCTGACCGGCACGCCCTATGGCGGCGGCGACTCAGCCGCGATCGCCGACAGGCCGGCGCGTCCGGCCGGATCCGGCAGAGACATCACCGGCCTGCAACCCGGCCCGACCCAGGTGACCGGGGCGGCCAAGGGGGCGTGCGAGACCGTCACCGGCACGCCGTACGTGGGGGCCGCCCAGACCGCCGCGGCCTGTGCGACACCGCCGCCACCATCCTCCATTCTCCCTGCCGCCGCGCCTCGGTCCGGCGTGACCGGGACGCGCGGGGAAAGCAGCCGTATTTCCGGCACCTTCAGCCGGGGCGCGGGCAAGGTCACCGGCACCGAGGATCGGAGCAGCGAACCCACCCGCGCGCGTGCCGCCGGGCCGACGCCGGCCATGGCCATGGCCTTCCGCAAGCCGGTCGAGGCCGTGTCCGCCCCCGTGTCCGCCCCCGTGTCCGCCCCCGTGTCCGCCCCCGTGTCCGCCCCCGTGTCCGCCCCCGTCTCCATCGAATTCGCCGCGCCGCCAGCGCCTCAAGCGCCGCCCGCCGCGACCGGTACGGACTCTCCGGCGCCCGCCGCCGGGCCGACCGAACCCACCCGCTCGCGAATCACCGGTGAGGGACTGGACGGCGGCACCCGCATCACCGGCGACGACTGGAACCGGGGTGACCGGGTGACCGGCACCGAGGGCCACTCGTCCAGCGGTCGCAACCCGAGCTGGCGCGGCACGGCGATGCCGACACCGACACCGACGCCCGCCACGCCCGATCCCGCGCCGCGCCAGACTCCGCGTGCGTCCGAGTTCCTGGTCACCGGCAGCAGCGGTAACACCGAACGGGGGGCCCGCGTGACGGTCTCCGGCGGCGCGCGCGGATAAGGAAGGCGTGTGTGACATGACCCCGCGCACAGGCAGACAACAGCGCTCGTTGCTCTGGGCCTCGCCCGGGCCGCCCCTGGCCCGGCCGCCGTCAAGGCCGGCGGCGTCCGCGCTGGCGCCTGCGCCGGCCACCGCCGCCAGCCGGCATCCGCTGACCAACGACGCGGAAAACGCCCGCCTGTTCGCCTATGACAAAACGGTCAAGGACGCCTTTGACCGCATCGAGCCGACGATCCGAAAGGCGGGCGCCGCGCGCGGCCGGCTGGATTTCACGACGGTCGCCCGGGACATCGCCCGAACCGAACTCGGCATCGAATGGCCGGCCCCGTTGCTGGACCGGGCCCGGGTGAACGGGCTGGACGTCCGTGGCCTGTACGCCTGGACGGTGTTCGAGACCGCGCGGATCGTCGCCGACCGCTTTTTCGCCGAGGACCCCCTGAACGGCCGCGCCGATCCGGCGTTCACGGCGTTCCTGCACGACTGCGGCTTTCACACCGTGGACATCTCGCCCTGCGCCGACGGGCGGCTGGCCCACGTCATCAGTCAGGTGTTGCGCCTGCCGCACGGCGGCGTGCGCCGCCGGTCGCACGCGGGCGCCCTGTTCGATATCGAGGACAGCGTGCGGAAGTGGGTCGAGGTGGAAATGCACCGCTACCGCGAGGGCCTGCCGACCCCGGCCCACCGGCCGACGCGCTACCTCAAGGTCGTGGTCTACCACACCAGCGAGTCCGACCCGGCGGGCCAGGGCTGCGCCGCGCACAAGGGCGACACGGCCGCCGCCGCCGCCGCGGGGCTGGCACGGCTGCGCGACTTCCGCCAAGCCATCGAGGCCGGCTTCTGCTGCGGCGCCTCCATCGACCTGCTGCTGATCGGCGTGGACACGGACAGCGACGCCATCCGCCTGCACATCCCCGACCGCGCCGGCGCCATCGACCCGGACCGGGCGCTGGACGCCCGCGACCTTTTTGCCGACACCCGCCAGGCGGGATCGGTTCATGGCGATGCCCAGTCCGCCGCCGAGCAATGGATCCGCGCCCGCCTGACCGCCCAGGGCGCGACACTGCCCGAGGACGGCATGGTGCGCTTCTGCGCCCGCCTGCTGGTCGGCAACCTGTCGCAGATCGACCTCGTCGCCGCCCACCACGGTGGACGCTACGCCGACATCGGCCACGCCGAGCGCTTCATGGGCCTGGGCATCGGCTTCGAGGAGATTCAACTGCGCAACCTGACCTACTTCGCCTATCTGCACACCGTCGAGGAGGGCGCCGGCTGCGTCGACGTCGGCGTGAAGGTGCTGGGCGGCCTGAACGGGCCGCGCGGCCTGCCGGTGCCGGCGGTGATCCGCTTCGACTACCACGGCACGGTGCCCGGCGCGCGTGACCGCGCCATCGCCCGCGCGCGGCGGGTCGAGGCGGCGGTGCACGCGCGATTCCCGGATTTGATCGCCGCCGGCCGCCTGCACACCGCTCGCATGGTGCGCGACTGCGCCGCCCCGGGCGCCCGCATCGAGGTGGACGGCGGCACGGTTCACGACCTCATCGGCGCGGGGATGGCGGCATGAAGATCTATCAGGTCGAGAAGCCCTTGGTCGCCACCCACCGCATCAGCGGCCTGGAGCACCGTCACCTGCAGGTCGTGCGCGATGGCCGCTCCCGCGCCGTGGCTGTGGATGCCGTGGGCTGCACCCCGGGCGACTGGGTGATCTGCGTCGGCAGCTCGGCGGCCCGCGACGCCGCCGGCAGCAAGGAGTTCCCGAGCGACCTGACGATCGTCGGCATCATCGACCACTGGCAGCCGGAGGAAACCGCCTGATGGACATCATGCGTGTGACCGGCGCCCTGGTCTGTACCCGCCGCGTACCCGGGCTGGGGACCACCGACCTGCGGCTGTTGCGCGACGGGGCCGGCGGCCTGGCGGTGGCGACCGACACCGTCGGGGCCAGCCCGGGATCGTGGGTGTTCACCGTATCCGGGTCGGCGGCGCGCTACGCCGTCGGCGACCCGAAACTGCAGACCGACCTCGCCGTCGGCGGGATCATCGACGACTGGACCGATGACGACGCCCCCTGAAGAAGGACCAAGGACAATGGCTCAGGATACCTATGGAATCGCCCTCGGCATGATCGAGACCCGGGGCCTCGTGCCGGCCATCGAGGCGGCCGACGCCATGACCAAGGCCGCCGAGGTGCGCCTCGTCAGCCGTGATTTCGTCGGCGGCGGCTATGTCACCGTCATGGTGCGCGGCGAGACCGGCGCCGTGAACGCCGCCGTGCGCGCCGGCGCCGACGCCTGCGAGCGCGTCGGCGACGGCTTGGTGGCGGCGCACATCATCGCCCGTCCGCACCGCGAGGTGGAGCCGGTGCTGTCCGGCAATACCGCCGGCGCGAAGTGATCCAAACCCCCTCTCACGGAGAAGAAGCCATGGCTCAGGATACCTATGGAATCGCCCTCGGCATGATCGAGACCCGGGGCCTCGTGCCGGCCATCGAGGCGGCCGACGCCATGACCAAGGCCGCCGAGGTGCGCCTCGTCAGCCGCGATTTCGTCGGCGGCGGCTATGTCACCGTCATGGTGCGCGGCGAGACCGGCGCCGTGAACGCCGCCGTGCGCGCCGGCGCCGACGCCTGCGAGCGGGTCGGCGACGGCCTGGTGGCGGCGCACATCATCGCCCGTCCGCACCGCGAGGTGGAGCCGGTACTGTCCAGCGGCGCGCCGACGTCGGCCGCCGCCGCTTGATCCGGGCTTTCGTCCCGCTCCCCGGCATGGAAGGATGCGCCATGACCGACACCACAGACACGCCGCCCGGCTGGGGGGAACAGCGCCGCCCCCCCGGCCTGTTCCGCCGCTTCGACTTCGACGCCTACGGCCAGACCCGGGCCTTCCTGGACCGGGCCGCCGCGCTGTCGGAGTCGGCGGGGCTCCACCCGGACCTCAGCTTCGGCCGCACCTACGTCAATGTCACCGTGCGTCCGCGGCAGGACGGCACGGCCGTCTGCGCGGCGGAACGCGATCTTGCCGCCCAACTGTCGGGGCTGGCGGCCGAACAGCGTGACCAGGACACGGCATCATGACCGAGGCCGACAAGGACACCGACGCGAACGCGCCGGAGACCAAGCCAGCGGACTCGTCGCAACGCTCGGGCGGCGGCGCGACGCGGCGGGCGCGGCGCGCGTCACCCAAGCCAAGCCCGGACCCGGCCGAAGGCTCCGACCGCCGCGGCCGGGCGGATGCCGATCCGCTCGGCCCCATGCCCGCACGCCGCCCCCCGGTCTGGCCGGACTGAGGCCGGAACACGGCGTTGAGACATCCCTCGTCGGGAGGTGACCATGCTCAGCAACCTGATGATCCCCGCCGTGCTGTTTTTCGGCCTCGGGGTCCTGGCCCGGCTCGTCAAGTCGGACCTGAAATTCCCGCCGGATCTGGCCAAGGCGCTGTCGATCTACCTGCTGATGGCCATCGGCCTGCACGGCGGCGTGGAACTGGCAAAGGCGGATCTGGGCGCGGCGATCAACGCCATCATCTGGGCGCTGATCCTGGGCTTCGCCATGCCGGTTCTCGGCTACTGGCTGCTGATCGTCACCCGGCGCGTCAGTCCACTGGACGCCGCCGCCATCGCCGCGCACTACGGCTCGGTCAGCGCCGGCACCTTCCTGACCGCCATCGCCTTTCTGGACACGCAGGGCGTCGTCTACGAGACCTATCCGCTGATCATGCTGGCGGTGATGGAATCACCGGCGATCATTGTCGGCCTGCTGCTGGCGGCGCAGGCGCGCCAGAAGGTCAAGCTCCAGGCCGGCGGTAACGGCGCGGCGGCGATGGCCAACGGAAACGGCCATGGCAACGGCCATGGCAACGGAGAGGACAAAATCCGCCTGGGCGCCCTGCTGCACGAGGCGTTCACCAACGGCAGCGTTGTGATCCTGGTGGGATCAATGGCCATCGGCGCCATGTCGCTGCCCGGCTCCATGGACAAGCTCAAGCCCTTCATCGACGAGATTTTCATGGGCGCCCTGTGCCTGTTCCTGTTCGAGATGGGCATGGAGGCCGCGCGCCGCCTGGGCGACTTCAAGCGGGTCGGCGCCCTTCTGGCCGGGTATGGCGTCGTCATGCCGTTGATCGGCGGCACCATCGGGGTTCTGATCGGCCATTACGCGCTGGGCTTCGGCGTCGGCGGCACCACGCTGGTGGCCGTGCTGGCCGCCAGCGCCTCCTACATCGCCGTGCCGCCGGCCATGCGGCTGGCGGTTCCGGAGGCCAATCCCTCTCTGTATCTTACGCTGTCGCTCGGAATCACGTTTCCCTTCAACGTGGTCCTTGGCATTCCTCTGTATCATTGGATGGCCAGTGCGCTGGCGGGAACCGGACCATGAGCGACGCGGCGCGGACACACGGACGGAGAGAGGAAATGGTCGATCTCTATCCCGAAAAACTCATCAGCATCATCACCACCAGCGCGCTGGAAGAGCGCCTCGTGCGCATCTTCCGCGAACGCGGCACCAGCGGCTACACCATCGTCCCGGCGCGGGGCGCGGGCTCGCGCGGTGAACAAAGCGGCCTGGACTTCGACGCCAACATCCTGGTCAAGGTGATCCTGCCGGCCGACCGCCTGGACCCGGTACTGGACGACCTGAAGCGCCTGCTCGGCAGGGGCCACCACCTGACGGTGTTCGTCAGCGACGTCGCCGTCATCACGCCGGAAAAGTTCACCCGGCCGTTCGATCTTTAGGAGCGTAGGCCGCCGGAGGACATCGCCATGGTCGAGAACCGGGAGTTCACCGTACCGGCGCGGTCGACGACCCGTCTCGCCCGCTATGCCACCCTGCGGCAGTTGCAGATCTTCTCGGCCATCGTGCGCCTGGGCAGCTTCACCAAGGCCAGCGAGGCCCTGTTCGTCACCCAGCCCACGGTGTCGATGCAGATGAAGAAGCTGTCGACCGCCGTGGGCGTGCCGCTGTTCGAACAGGTGGGCCGCACCGTGCGGCCGACCGAGGCCGGACTGCGGCTGGAGGCAGCCACCAAAACGGTGTTCGAGGCGCTCGGCGAGGTCGAGGACTGGGTGGCGGAGTACCAGGGCCTGCGGCGCGGCAAGGTGCGGCTGGCCGTCATCACCACGGCCAAGTATTTCGCCCCGGAGCTCCTGGGCGCATTCAGCCGCGAATACCCCGATATCGACCTGTCGCTGAAGGTCTCCAACCGCGACCGGGTGATCGAACGCATCCGCGCCCAGGAGGACGACCTGTATATCTTCGGCCAGCCGGATCTGGATGACCTGGACGTCGCCATCCATCCCTTCGCGCCCAATCCGCTGGTCGTGGTGGCGGCGCGCGATCACCCCCTTGCCGGGCGGCGCGGCCTGTCGCTGGCCGAGGTCGCGCGGGAACCCTTCATCCTACGCGAGCCGGGTTCCGGCACGCGCCACGCGATGGTGCGGGCGTTTTCCGAGGCAGGCGTGACGCCCACGGTGCGCATGGAGCTGGGCAGCAACGAGGCCATCAAGCACGCCGCCATCGCCGGACTTGGGCTGGCCGTCCTGTCCCTGCACTCGCTGTCGGTGGAGGGCGCGCGGGGACCATTGGCCGTGCTTGATGTCGAGGGCTTTCCCATCCATCGCCGATGGTGGGTGGTTCATGCGCGCGGTCGCGAGCTATCGCCGGCGGCGGCGGCCCTGCTGGCGTTCACGCGCCATTACGAGCCGGTGCTGTCCGCCCAGGTCACCGACCTGTTGGCCGAGTTCGGCATGGCTTCGGCGCCGCCCGACGCGGGGGCGGCCTGACATGGATCGCGCCCCCCTGCTCGCCCTGTTGGATCGGCACGCCACGCGGTTCATGGAAGAGGCGGCCATGACCGCCCGCACGCGCCGCTTCGTGGCCGAAACGCCGGGCTGTTTCGAGCGGGCCACCCGTCATGGCCACCTGACCGGCTCGGCCTGGGTGGTGAGTCCGGCCCGGGACCGGGTGCTGATGATCCTGCACCGCAAGCTGGGCCTGTGGCTGCAGCCGGGCGGACACGCCGACGGCGAGCCCGACCTGTTGCGCGTGGCCGTGCGGGAAACCGCCGAGGAAACGGGCCTGCCCCTGGACGCGGTCACGCCGTTGTCGTCGGAGATCTTCGACGTGGACGTGCATTCCATTCCGGCGACGGCGACGGACCCGCGCCACATGCACTACGACGTCCGCTTTCTGCTGGAGGTCGACGACCGGCTCGACCTGCCCGGCAATCCGGACGAGACGCACGCCGTCGCCTGGGTGCCGCTGCCCGAGGTGCCCAGCTTCTCCACCCTGCTGTCGGTGCACCGCATGGCCCGCAAGACACTGGCGCTGCGGCGCGGCCGGAGGGTGGCGGCATGATCACCCTGCGGACCCATGTGTTCATCGATTCCCTGCAGCCCCAGCTTGCCACCTATCTCGGCACCGTGGCGCAGGGGTTCCCACCGGTTCCGGGCGACGCCTGCCTATGGATGGAGGTCGAGCCCGGCATGGCCGTGCACCGGCTGACCGACATCGCCCTGAAGGCCACGCGGGTCCATCTGGGGCAGTTGGTGGTGGAACGCGCCTTCGGCTCCATGGTCATCCACCACCGCGACCAGTCCGACGTGCTGGCCGCCGGCGATGCCGTGCTGGCCCGCCTGGGCCTGGATGTCGGCGCACGCCGGCCCTGCCGCGTGGCGTGGACCGAGACCATCCGCGCCATCGCCCCCGATCATGCCGTGCTCATCAACCGCCAGGACCGCAGGGGCTCGATGATCCTGCCGGGGCAGAGCCTGTTCATCCTGGAGACGGAGCCGGCCGGCTACGTCATGTACGCCGCCAACGAGGCGGAGAAGGCGGCCAACGTGACCCTGGTGGACGTGCGCGCGGTCGGCGCCTTCGGCCGCCTGACCCTGGCCGGCCGCGAAGCGGACATCGACGCCGCCGCTGAAGCGACGGGCAAGGCGGTGGCGGCGATGTCGTGAATTCATTAGATTCATTAAGGTGCGCAGCGACTCAGACAAGGGGTTCAGGGAGGCGGTCGAGGTTACCCAGGATGGCATCGGTGGGCTTGGTCCAGACAAACGGCATGGGTTCGGCGTTGTGCTCACGAGGATCCCTCCGGGCCAATGATCATGAGACAGGTCCTCCCCGGAAGTTTAGACTTGAGGGCCTAGGAGAGCGATCTCATGGTGATGCCCGACAAGGCTGCAAGCCCGCCCGCCGCCACCGATCCGGAGATGTCTGATCGGCCGAAACGGCGAACCTTCACCGCCCAGGACAAGCTCCGCATCCAGGAGGAAGCGGCCACATGGCCGCGCGCCGCCACGAGGGCCTGATGGGCGCTCCGTCCGGGCCGGAACCCGAACGACGACTCCGAAAAAGCCCGGATCGAACAGCGGCATCAGCACCTGATACCAGCCGACCGAAGTCATGACTCGTCGCCATTCGCCGGGCGCAGTGCCGACGCGGGAGATCCCTCGGCTCGCTTCGCTCGCTCGGGATGACGATTTTCCATAAAAAACAAACACATACGTCATCCCGAAGCGTCCGTTAGGACGCGAGGGATCTCCCAAGGTGGCGTGCCGACGGTCCGGAAAACGTGTCACGATTTCCGTCGCCCGGTATGATGCAGCGCCTGCTGGACCAGCCGGTCCACCACCGTCGGGATGCCAAGGAGGCGCATCCCGCCGCCGTTCGGCTTCGGGTTCTCCACCTTGCGCACCGCCTTCGGCTGGGTGCGGCCGGCCAACAGGACGTCCTTGAGGGCTGGCCAGTGGACCTTCAGGTGCTCTCCCAGGTCCGCGACGGTCATGCCATCCACGCCCGCCGCGCCCGTGTTGGAGACCACCCGACGGTAGGCCGCCCACATGTTCTCCCGGCTGACAACCGCGTCCATCAGCCCGGATTCCGCGTCCGGTCGGGAGCCCCCCGGGCACCCAAGTCGCCCGGACCGCCACCACAGCGGACCGGACAGCGCCAGTCACGGCGCTACGCGCCATGCTTGGCGCACCGAAAAAAACCCCGGAAACCGAACGGCTTCCGGGGCAAGTGGAACAGGGAGGTTTCACGTCTGGGAGACGTCGGGAACCTGTCCAGGACAGGACCCGCACCGGATGAAACATCCGATGACCCGTGGCGTCCACACCGACAGACCAACCCCATCGGGCTGGCGCGGCCGCGTGAGACGCAAACCCTTGGCGAACGACGCCACACCCGTGAAAATATGAAGCCGGAGCGGCCAAGACCACATCTTTTTGCGGGTAATGGGTATGCGGCGGAAGCATGGCTCCGGGCGCGTGGTGGGCGGGGCGGCCGGCCGGTCGCCCGCCCACGCCCCATCAGTGCGAGGCCTCGGCGATGCCCTCCGGCTGGCCAACAATGACGGTGGTCAGCGCCTCCGGGGTCAGCAGGCGCGCCGCGACGCGCCGGGCGTCCTCCAGGGTCACGGCCTCGATATGGTCGTTGCGCCGGTCCAGATAGGACGGCGGCAGGTCCTCGTCCTGCATGGCCACCAACATGCGGGCGATGGCCTGCGTCGAGGTGAAACGCATTGGCCACGCCCCCGTCAGATAGGTCTTGGCGTCGGCCAGATCCTCGGCCGTCGGCCCCTCCTCGGCCATGCGGCGCCATTCGGCCTTGACCAGGTCCAGGGACTCGCCGACCCGGGCGTTGGCCGTGGCCACCCCGCCGATCCACAGCGCCGCGTGGTCCATCGGCACCAGATAGCTGTAGACCGAATAGGCCAGCCCGCGCTTCTCCCGCACCTCCTCCATCAGGCGCGAGGAAAAACCGCCGCCGCCGAGGATGTAGTTGACCACGTAGGCCGCGTACCAGTCCGGGTCCGAACGGGCGATGCCGCCATGGCCGAACATGGCCACGCTCTGCGGCAGCGGCCGGTCAATCACCAGCGTACGCCCGTCGGCGCGGGGATCAACCTGCGATACGGCGGGCAGATCGGACGTGGCCGGCAGCGCGCCGAACACATCGTCCACCAGCCGGGCCAGCCGCTCCGGCGTGATATCGCCGGTCGCGCCGATCAGAAGCCGGTCGCGCACCAGATGGCGGCGGGCGAACGCCTCCAGGTCGTCCCGGGTGATGGCGGCGATGCTCTCCGGCGTCCCTTCCACAGGGCGGCTGTAGGGGTGATCGGGAAACAGCGCCGCGTACCAGGCCCGCCGCGCGATGTCGTTCGGGTCGGTCTCGTCATAGCGCAGCCCGGCCAGCACCTGGCCCCGGATGCGTTCGACCGCGTCCGGATCGAACCGGGGTTCGGTCAGCGCCAGCCGCAGCAAGGCCACGGCCTCGTCGAGGTGCTCCGTCAGCGTGCGAAGGGTGCCGTGAAGCGAATCCCGGCCGGCGTCGAAGTCCAGCTCGATGGCCAGATCAGCCAGCCGCCGCTGGAACGCCCGCGAGTCCAGGTCGCCCGCTCCCTCGTCCAACAGGCCCGACACCATATGGGCCAGTCCAGCCCGGCCGTCGGGATCGAGCGCCGCGCCGCCCTTGAAGGCGAACTCCAGGGTCACCAGCGGGTTGGTGTGGTCCTCGACCAGCCACGCCTGAAGGCCGCCGGGGCTGTCGACGATCTCGACGTCGATGGCGCGCGCGACCGGCGCGGTCATCATGACCCCCACCAGCACCAGGGCCGAGAGGACGCTACGGACCGGGATGAACATCGAACGCACCTTTAACTGGAGGTCGCGGGAAGCAACACGCCCGTCGCGCTGCTGGTGTTTTCGGTGAACACGGCCCGGGCGGCGGCCATGACGTCGTCCGGCGTTACGGCGGCGATGTCCTCGGGCCAGCGCTCGACCTGCTCCAGGGTGGCGCCGGTGGCCAGGGCGCTGCCGATGATGCGGGCGACGCCGAACACGTTGTCGCGCGTGAAGACGACCGACGCCCGTAGGCGGCGCTTGGCGCTCTCGACCTCCTCGGCCGTGACGCCGTCGGCCAACAGGCGCGCGATTTCGCCGTCGATGGCGTCGCCGACCTGGGCGGCTGTATGCCCCTCCGCCGGCGAGCCGTAGACGGAGAACGTGCCGAAGTCCACGGCGCGGCCCCGATAATGCGCCCCGGCGGACACGGCCACGCCGTCCTCGACCACCAGGCGCTCGTAAAGCCGGCTGACCGGTCCGCCGCCCAGGATTTCCCCCAGCACCTGCAAGGCCGGGTACAGGTCCATCTCGCCAACGTTACGGCTGGGCGCGATGCTGCGCCGCCACCAGGTCGCCTGGGCAACCTGCGGGTGGTGCATGGTCACGGTCACGTCGGCCGGGGGCGGCAGGTCCAGCACGCGCTCCCGCGCCGGCGTCTCGGGCGCCGCCGGCACCCGGCCATAGGTGCGCTCGGCGATCGGGCGCAGCTCGTCCACCGTCACGGCGCCGGCCACCACCACGATGGCGTTGTTGGGCGCATAGAACCGGTCGTAGAAGTCCAGCGCGTCCTGACGGGTCAAGGCCGCCAGTTCGTGCGCCCAGCCGATGATCGGGTTCTTGTAGGGGTGGACCACCCACAACGCCTGATCCAGGCGCTCGCCCAGCAGGGCCGAGGGCTCGTTCTCGGTGCGGCTGAGGCGTTCCTCGATGACGACGGCACGCTCGGTCAGGACATCGTCCTCGGCCAGCCGCAGGTTGGCCATGCGGTCGGCCTCCATCTCCATGACCAGCTCCAGCCGGTCGCGGGCGATGTTCTGGTAGTAGCCCGTGTAGTCGCTGCTGGTGAAGGCGTTGTCGCGGCCGCCGTTGCGGGCGATGATCTTGGAGAACGCGCCCGGCGGGATCGACTCCGTGCCCTTGAACATCAGGTGTTCCAGCAGGTGAGCGATGCCCGACTTGCCGGGGGGCTCGTCGGCGGCGCCGACCTTGTACCAAACCATATGAGTCACGACGGGCACGCGGTGGTTCTCGACCACCACCACCTGAAGGCCGTTGTCGAGGGTGAAGCTCTCGGCGTCGAAGGTCCCGGCGCGGGCCGGGGACAGCAGCACCAGCAGGGTGAGCACCATCAGCGCCGTGACGGCCAGCCCCAGGCGGGCGCGGGCCTCGACGGCGCGAGACGCGGCGATGGCGCGGGATCGGGACGGGGAACGAGGAGGACGAGGCATCGACGGACCTGTTCGCGGACGGGTGAGGGGGTGAAGGCTATATGGGATGACCGGGCGGTGGGCTCAACGCCAGAGACCGCACTCTGCTCTTTCCTCCGCCGGCGGGTTGTCGTCGGCGCGCAGCGTCGGACGAGGCGGTTCCGGGCGCGAGTGCAACGCCAGCCAGGCCGCCGCACCGGCTCGGGCCGGCCCTGCGCTCGCGGACTTGACAGCCGCGCCCGGGGGTTGGCAGGTAGCCTCATCTCCCGCCCCGCCTTTTCCGCGACGAACAAGGACCCGCCATGTTCATTCCCTTGCGCACCACCGAGCCCTCGCACCGGCTGTTCACGCCGCACGCCGATTACAAGATGGCGCGGAGCCAGCCCATCGTGCCGCTCGCCCGGACCGAGGTGCCCCGCGCGGTGCTGGCGTTTCCGATCGCCTTTCAGGCCACCGCCGAAGGCGCGTCCCTGGTGGCGGTCATGGGCCTGACCACCGAACGCAACCTGTTCGTCACCGCTGACAACCGGTGGGCCGGCGCCTATGTCCCGGCCATCTTTCGCGGCTACCCGTTCGCGCTGGGCAACACCGAGGACGGCCGCCAGGTGGTCTGCATTGACGAGGACAGCGGATGCCTACGCGAGGGTCCGGGCGCAAAGCCCCTGTTCGACGAGAACGATCAGCCGGCCCCGTTCCTGCGCGAGATCATGGGGTTCCTGCAGCAACTGGCCCGTGACCGGCAGGCCACGATGGCGGGGGTCGCCACCCTGGAAAAACATGGCCTGCTGGAGGCGTGGCCGATCACCATCAAGGCCGGCGAAAGGGAAACCAACGTCACCGGTCTGCTGCGCATCAACGAAAGCGCGCTGAACGCCCTCGAACCGGCCGCGCTGGCCGAGGTCCGCGACGCCGGCGCCCTGCCGATCGCCTATGGGCAGTTGTACTCGATGGGCCACCTGCGCCTGTTGGGCAAGATGGCGGAAGCGCACGCCAAGGCCGCCGAGCAGATGCAGCAGAAGATGCACGAGAACGCGTCCATGTTCCGCGACGACGACATCTCGTTCAACTTCGACTGATCCCCTCTGTCGCCCGTGTCTCGATGGCGTCCCACAGCGGGGCCTCCAGGCGCGGCCCGCCCAGGCGGGCAATCTCCTGCAGGCCGGTCGGCGAGGTCACGTTGATCTCGGTCAGATAATCGCCGATCACGTCGATGCCGACGAAGACCAGGCCGCGCGCCCGCAACTCCGGGCCGATGGTGGCGCAGATCTCGCGGTCGCGCGGGGTCAACTGCGTCTCCACCGGGCGGCCGCCGACGTGCATGTTGGAGCGCGCCTCGCCCGCCGCCGGAATGCGGTTGATGGCCCCCATGGCCTCGCCGTCCACCAGGATGATGCGCTTGTCGCCGGCGCGGATCTCGGGCAGGTAGCGCTGGACCATCAGCGGCTCGCGTGAGATGGACGCGAACATCTCCAGCAGGGCGCCCAGGTTCTCGTCGTCCGGCTTCAGGTGGAACACACCGGCGCCGCCGTTGCCGAACAGCGGCTTGATGATGATGTCCTTGTGCTCGGCGCGGAAGTCCTTGATCTCCGCCACGTCGGCGCTGATCAGCGTCGGCGGCATCAGGTCGGGCCAGCGGCACACGAACAGCTTTTCCGGCGCGCCCCTCACCTCGGCCGGGTCGTTGACCACCAGGGTCCGGGGGTGGATATGCTCCAGGATGTGCGTGGCGGTGATGTAGCTCATGTCGAACGGCGGGTCCTGGCGCATCATCACCACGTCCACCGTCGACAGATCGAGGGTTTGCGGGTCCCCAAGCGTGAAGTGCCCGCCCACGTGCCGCCGCACGGTCAGCGGCCGGGCGCGCGCCAGCACGCGGCCGTCGCGAAAGGACAGGTCACGCGGCAGGTAGTGCCACAGGCGATGGCCGCGCGCCTGCGCCTCCAGCGCCAGCACGAAGGTGCTGTCGGCATTGATGTCGATGGTCTCGATGGGGTCCATCTGAAAGGCGACGGACAGGGACATGGGAGGGGCCTCCGAGAGAACAGCGCACGGGCGCCGGATCGTATCGCCGCCCGCGCGGCCTGTCATGCGGAACCCTCGGGCTCCGCTTGTACCTTCTGACGTCTGGCGGGAGTACAACTCCCGCCCGGCTGACGTCTGGCGGGAGTGGTACTCCCGCCCGGAACCGATTCCAGAATAACCTGAGGGAGAACGGGGAACCCCATTTCCATGATCGTCCTTGCGCAAAACTAACCCAGAGGGTTACGTTGGGGTATGGAAAGCGGCCCGCTGGTGACCATCGTCGAGACGCGCGCCTTCATCTCCCGTGCGGCGGACCTGATGGATGAGGACGACCGCGACGCCCTAAAAACGATGCTGGCGGCAGACCCCGAATGCGGCGCGGTGATGCGCGGAACCGGCGGGGTTCGCAAGGTACGGGTGGCCCTGCAAGGGCGCGGCAAGAGCGGCGGAGCGCGGGTGGTCTACTACTACCGGAACGAGGCCATGCCGCTGTTCCTGTTGACCGTCTTCGCCAAGAACGAGAAGGACAACCTGTCCCGTGCCGAGCGAAACGACCTGGCGGCGCTGGTTCAGGTGCTCGTGGACACGTATGGGAAACGACCATGACCAAGGCTTTCGAGGCGATCCGCGACGGGTTGGAAGACGCCATTGCTTATGGCCAGGGCGACGCAACCCGCGCACGCGAGACGGTGGTTGAGGCCGAGCGGGCGGACGTGGCCGCGATTCGCGCGCGCCTGGGCATGAGCCAGCCCGCCTTTGCCGGGGCCTTGTCCGTGTCGCTGTCCACGGTCCGCAAGTGGGAACAGGGGCAGCGCGTTCCGAGCGGCGCGGCGCGGGTGCTGTTGCGCGTCATGGAGCGGGAACCGGACGCGGTGCGCCGCGCCCTGGGGCGGTAACAACCGCAATCCGGATGCAACCGCCATTCAGCAAGCAGGGCCGGCCGGGCTGTCGGTGGACGGGCATCTCGGGTGCCGAGAGCAGATCGTGAACAATCTGAATCACCTCGTGTTTCAGATTGTTCACGTGAATCTGCTCTAAATCAAATAGTTAGGGCGGTGTTGAACCCCCAGCCGGCCGGACGACTGGACCCCTCACCACACCGATCCGGCGGTCTCCTTGGCCCAGGTCCAGGCCTGATCGGTCGCCTTGTCCATCCGGACCACCTTGGCCGAGACGTACTTGCCCACATTGAGGGGCTCGTACAGGGTCTCGCAACCCGAGGCGGAACACTTCAGGTTGGCGCTCCCCTTGAACGAATCGCCGCCCACACGGAAGTAGTCGCAGCCATAGACCGTGCAGCCCGTCAGGCCGGCAATGGTGGTCAGCGTCTTCGGCTCCTTGCCCATGCTGCAGGCGAGGAAGTAGATCGCGCCGTCGGCCGCCATGCGCCGACCCAGCCGCAGGAACAACGGCCGGAAGTCCGGCTTGCCGTCCTTGCTGCTCGGCACCGAATCCACCTCGCTGGGGCCCAGCGCCGTGCGGCCGATGTGCATCCCGCCCGACCAGCCGTGGCCGACGAAATGCAGGCTGTCGATGCGCCGTTGGCGTTTGAACGACCACTTGATGGCGGCGTCGATCATGCGTTGGCCGTCGGTCATTTCCAGGATATCGACGGCGTAGTCGTCTTCGGTGGCCGAGTTCCAGGCGGCGCGGTAGCCCAGCCGGATCTGGTTGCTCCACTGGTAGACGTCGAAGGCGCTTTCCCGGGGATTGACGCAGTACACTTCGTACGGCACGGGCACTCTCCATCGGCTGCAACCGCTTGACGCTGCCAGCCGGTGGTCCGGGGTCTCAACCACAAACCGGATGCGGGAAACGGCCGGACGGTGGTGGTGTCCACCGTTAGTCCGCGTTTGCGCTCGCCTTCTCCTCCCACCCCCCGCGCTCGGTCTGTTGCCAGTAGTGCAGGGTGTGTCCGCCGTCGCGCGCCGCCGTCCAGCGCGTCCGCGCCGCCGCCACGGCGGTCTCGTCGCGGCCGTCGAACAGGTCCAGCACGCGGTCCCAGGCGGCCGGATCGGCCACCGTCATGCCCTCGGTCAGCACCGCCAGCGTGGCGTCGTTGGGGCGTTCCTCCTGGTCGCTCAACCAGATCGGCTGGTGCTCGGCATAGCCATCGTCGCGGCAGCCGTGCGGCAGCCAGCTGTTGGGGTCGAACGTCCACAGCAGGGTGTTGAGCGCGCGCACCCGGTCCATCGAGGCGGCCAGGACCAGCGCCCGCGCCCCGCTGGCATAGGCCCGGGTCAGCAGCCGAGGCAAGGCGCGCTCCAGCGGCCAGTGGTACAGGTGGTAGAAATCGACGCGCGCCATGGGGTCAGGCCGGCCCGGTTGAGGGTGGGGGGGAACGCCCCACCTATACCGCATCCAGGTCGAGAACGAACGGGTAGAAGCGCAGCCCCCGGTCCGTGCGCGCCTCCGCCTCCAGCGGCCGGAATCCCAGGCGGGCGTAGAACCCGCGCGCGTAGGGCGTGGCGCGCACCCGGATCGTCCGCGCGGACGGTGCCTCGGCTCGCAGCCGCCGCAGCGTCTCCACCAGTAGGCGCCGCCCGAGACCACGTCCCTGCCGGTCGCCGTGAACGTAGAGCAGCGTCAGGTAGCCATCCCGGTGCATCTCGCACACGCCCAGAATGGCGCCGTGCCGCTCGGCGACGGTCACGACGCTGCCGGCCTCAAGGCGCGCGCGCAGGGCCGGGGCGGCCACGAAGTCGCCGAACACGCGGTGCCCTTCGGGCGTGTTGTCGATGGCGTTGAAGGTGTCGTACTGGCTCAGCAGGAAATCGCGCATCGGCCCGACGTCGGCCGTGGTCGCCGGCCGCAGGAGAATGCCGTCGCGCGGGACGGCGCGGCGGGTCTCCGGCCTCGGGGTGTGTGCGAACGGACGCGGCGGGGCGGCCAGACTCATGACCGGACACGGTCCCAGGCAGGGGGTGGGCGAGGGGAGCGGCCCTCAGGCAGTGCTTGTCTGCCCTCCGCCGCGCGGTTAGGAAGGACGGGATCGGTCGCGGCCCGCTCCCACGGCCCCATCATAGCCGATCCATTGGTTTAAGAACATTTGATAAGCCGGCTTTTTCAAACAACAGTTCCAATGACGGACCGTTGCCCGTGCGCCTCCCGCCCTCGGCCCACCGCCTTGCCCACGCGCTCCGCCGCCACGCCGCCTGGGCGCGCCGGCGGCCGATGGTGGCGGTCAGCCTGTGGGTGGCCGTCCTCAGTGCCGTGGCCATGGCCGGACTCGACCGGTCCCTGGCGCTGTGGCTGAAGGCGCAGGTTCAGGGCGAGTGGAAGGGCTTCTGGTCCGTGGTCACCGAGCTCGGCTCCGCCCTGTACTGGTACGTGCTGGGGCTGGCCGCATGGGGCTGGAGCCACGCCCGCAGCACCAGCGCCCTGACCAACGCGACCTGGGCGCGCTGGCGCGATATCGCCCGCGCTTGGCTGGCGTTCCTGCTGGCCCTGGCGGCCACCGGCTTGGTGGTGACGGTGCTGAAGCACCTGGTCGGCCGGCTGCGCCCGGTGAAGCTGTTCCGCGAGGAAGCGTACGGGTTCGACCCTCTGGCGTTCGAGGCGGCGGCGGCCAGTTTCCCCTCCGGGCACTCCCAGACCATCTGGGCGGCCATGACCATGCTGATGGTCATGTTCCCGCGCCACTGGCCGGCGTGGGTCGGCATCGGCGTGCTGGTGGCGTCGAGTCGCCTGTTCGTGACCGTGCACTTCCTGTCGGACGTGCTGGTGGGCAGCCTGATCGGCATCCTCGGTGCCCTGCTGGTCGCCCGCTGGGCGGCGCGGCGCGGCTGGACGCTGCGGATCGGCAAGGCGCGGTAGGCCCCCCGACCGGCCGAAACTGGTGCCGCCGACCAACGCGCCGCATCTATAATGCCGGCCGACGAATGAACTGACTTCATTCGTCGGCCGGTATGAGACCGACCCCTGGCCCCGGTCACGCCGGGCTTGATCCGAGACGCCGCGCCCGCGACGATCAGACCCGTCTTTCGCCCCGATCCACCGGACCACCGATGACCGATCCCGACACCGCCGCCGCCGCCACCGCCCCCGACCGCCTGTTTCTGGTCGACGGTTCGGGCTACATCTTCCGCGCCTACCACAGCCTGCCGCCGATGACGCGGCCGGACGGCACGCCGGTGAATGCCGTCTACGGCTTCACCACCATGCTGATGAAACTGCTGGCCGACATGGACGCCGAGCGCGTGGCCGTCATCTTTGACAAGGGCCGACGCACCTTCCGCAACGACATTCACGAGGCTTACAAGGGCCACCGGCCGGAGGCGCCCGAGGATCTGGTGCCGCAGTTCCCGATCATCCGCGAGGCGGTGCGGGCCTTCAACGTCGCCTGCGTCGAGATGGAGGGCTTCGAGGCCGACGACCTGATCGCCACCTATGCCAAACAGGCGCGGGCGAAGGGCATCGACGTCACCATCGTGTCGTCCGACAAGGACCTGATGCAGCTCGTGCGCGACGGCGTGGCGCTGTTCGACCCAATGAAGAACCGTCCCATCGGTCCCAAACAAGTGCGCGAGAAGTTCGGCGTCGGCCCCGACCGGGTGGTCGACGTGCAGGCGCTGGCCGGCGATTCGTCCGACAACGTGCCGGGCGTGCCGGGCATCGGCGTCAAGACGGCGGCGCAGTTGATCGAGGAGTACGGCGACCTCGACTCCCTGCTGGCCCGCGCCGGGGAGATCAAACAGCCCAAGCGGCGCCAGCACCTGACCGAGTACGCCGACCAGGCGCGCCTGTCGCGCGACCTCGTGCTGTTGCGCGACGATGTGGATGTGCCGGAGCCGCTGGAGGGCTTCGACGTGCGCCAGCCCGACCCGGAGACCCTGCGCGCCTTTCTGGTGCAGAACGGCTTCAAGTCGGTGCTGGCGCGGATCGAGGGCGACCTGATCCCCAAGCCCGGCGACGGGTCTGGCGCGGCCGTCGATCCGGTGGCCGAGGCAACATCGGCCGAAGCCGCGTATGAGCTGGTCCAGGACAGCGACGCGCTACGCCGCTGGGTGGCCGAGGCGCGCGAGGCCGGCGTGGTGGCCATCGACACCGAGACCGACGCCCTGTCGGCCATGCGCGGCGGGCTGGTGGGGATTTCCCTGGCCACGGCGCCGGGGCGGGCGTGCTACATCCCGCTGGCGCACACGGGCGGCGGCGAGGGCCAGCTTGACCTGGGCGGCACGGCGGAGACACCGCGCCAGATTGCCCTTGACGCCTGCGTGGCGGACCTGACGGACCTGCTGCGCAACCCCGGCGTCCTGAAGGTCGGGCACAACATCAAGTACGACCTGCACGTGCTGGCCCGCGTCGGCCTGGAGGTCTCGCCCATCGACGACACCATGGTGCTGTCGTACGTGCTGGACGGGACACGGCTGGGCCAGGGCACGCACGGCCTGGACGACCTCGCCCAGCGCCACTTCGGGCACACCATGATCGCCTTCAAGGACGTGTGCGGCTCCGGCAAGAGCCAGATCACGTTCGACAAGGTCTCATTGGACACGGCCCTGGACTACGCCGCCGAGGACGCCGACTACACGCTGCGCCTGCACCGGCTGCTCAAGCCACGCCTGATCGACGAGCGCATGGTGGCGGTCTACGAGACCCTGGACCGGCCGATGGTGCCGCTGCTGACGGCCATGGAGCGCGCCGGGATCAAGGTGGACCCGGCGGTGCTGCGGGACCTGTCCAAGACCTTCGCCCACCGCATCGGCGACCTGGAGGACGAGGTTCACCGCCTGGCCGGCCATCCGTTCAACATCGGCTCGCCCAAGCAACTCGGCGAAGTGTTGTTCGACGAGATGGGCCTGCAGGCCGGCCGCAAGAGCAGCAAGACCGGCGCCAAATCCACCGGCGCCGACGTGCTGGAGGACCTGGCCGCCCAGGGCCACGACCTGCCGGCGCGGGTGCTGGACTGGCGCCAGTTCTCCAAGCTCAAGAGCACCTACACCGATGCCCTGGTCGAGGACATCAACCCGGAGACGGGGCGCGTGCACACCACGTTCGGGCTGACGGGCACGTCGACGGGGCGGCTGTCCTCCAACGACCCGAACCTGCAGAACATCCCCATCCGCACCGAGGAGGGCCGGCGCATCCGCGAGGCCTTCGTCGCCGAGCCGGGGCACGTGCTGCTGTCGGCGGACTATTCGCAGATCGAACTGCGGCTGGTGGCCCACGTGGCCGACATCAAGGCGCTGAAGGAGGCCTTCCACCACGGCGCCGACATTCACGCCATCACCGCCAGCCGCATGTTCGGCCAGCCGGTCGAGGGCATGGACCCGATGCTGCGCCGCCGCGCCAAGGCCATCAACTTCGGCATCGTCTACGGCATTTCGGCGTTCGGGCTGGGCCGGCAGTTGTCGATCCCGCGCGGCGAGGCGCAACGGTTCATCGACGCCTATTTCAAGGAATTCCCGGAGATCCTGGATTACATGGAGGCCACCAAGGCCGAGGCGCGAACCTATGGGTTTGTGCGCACCCTGTTCGGCCGCAAGTGCTGGGCGCCGGGGATCAACGACAAGAACCCCAACGCGCGCGGCCTGGCCGAACGCGCGGCCATCAACGCGCCCATCCAGGGGGGCGCGGCGGACATCATCAAGCGCGCCATGGTGAAACTGCCCGACGCCCTGGCCGAGGCGGGGCTGGCGGCGCGCCTGCTGCTGCAGGTTCACGACGAACTGATCCTGGAGGTGCCGGAGGGGGAGGCCGAGGCAACGGCGGGGTTGGTGCGGAAGGTCATGGAGAGCGCCGCGTCGCTCTCCGTGCCGCTGGTGGTGGATACGGGGGTGGCCGCGAATTGGGCCGGGGCGCATTGAGAGTGTGTCAGTCCGCCGGTCTGTCGCCCAAAGCGTGCCGGAGCGTGGCCCGTACGGCATCGGCGTCATGGGATGACACGGCGCCGATCCGCCGAACAATCAACACCGCGTCCAGGGTGAACAGCTTCAGACGAACGATGCACGGCACCGTTAGCCCCGCCGCCTGCCAGTTTGCCAACCGCACGTCGCTGGGCCACGGATGACCGGTGGCCGAGGTAATCATCGCCAAGATGGTCTGGTCGTGCGCGGAGTTGAAGGGAGCGGAGGACAGCACCAGCGCCGGGCGCCGTTTGGTGGCGGCGCGATCCGTGAAGGGAAACGGCACGACGACCACGTCGAACGGCTCAAAGGTCACGCCACGCCGCCTCGTCCTCGGTTGAGGCCCATTCGCTCAGCATGTCGGAGACACCGCACAGATACAGGTCGTCGCCCGGCACCTTGCGCAGCACGATCCGGTCCCCCTCGACCGAAAACACGAGCGTGTCTCCGTCCCGCAGGCCCACGGCCTCGCGGATTGCCTTGGGAATGGTGGTGCGGCCACTGGCCGCGAGGCGGGCGTGTTCCATCATCACCGGTCCAGCGAGCATGTGTCTAAGAAGGTAGACGGAAGGCTTCCCCTCGGCAAGGACTTGGGGCGCAACCCGTCCACGATCCCGTTGACGGCAGCGCCCGACGGAAAGACCTTGTTCCGCGTCGCGCCTTGGCCACGCTGCGCGCGGAGCCTGACGTGGTGGCCGTCGCCCTGCTCCAGGTGACGGCGCCGGGCCGATCCGTGCGTGTCAACATCACCATGGACGAGGGTCTGCTGGCCCGCCTCGACATCGCCGCCGCGCGGCGCGGGGCCAGCCGATCCGGCCTGCTCGCCAAGTTGGTGGCGCGTGGTCTTTGATCCGCCCCACCACGGCGGGTGCGCATTGAGGGAAGGCTGCGCGCCGCGCGAGGTTGGTGCTATGGTCGCTGGCCTGCGCGACGCCCTGGGACCACGAACGGACGCCCGGCCCTGATGACCCCGACCACCGCCCCCGACGACCCCGCCCCCGACCGCCTCGTTTCCGGCCATGCCCGGCCGGAGGACGCGGGCGATGTTTCGTTGCGTCCCCGCACCTTTGATGACTTCATCGGCCAGCGGCTGGCCTGCGAGAACCTGCGGGTGTTCGTCCAGGCGGCGCGCGGGCGCGGCGACGCCATGGACCACGTGCTGCTGCACGGCCCGCCGGGCCTGGGCAAGACCACGCTGGCGCAGATCATCGCCCGCGAGTTGGGCGTCGGCTTCCGCGCCACCGCCGGGCCGATGATCGCCAAGGCCGGGGATCTGGCCGCCATCCTGACCAACCTGGACCAGGGCGACGTCCTGTTCATCGACGAAATCCACCGCCTCAATCCCGCCATAGAGGAAGTGTTGTATCCGGCGATGGAGGACTTCCAGCTCGACCTGATCATCGGCGAGGGGCCGGCGGCCCGGTCGGTGCGGATCGACCTGAAGCCCTTCACCCTGGTGGGCGCGACCACCCGCTCCGGGCTGCTGACCACGCCCCTGCGGGACCGCTTCGGTATTCCGGTGCGCCTGAACTTCTACGATCCCGAGGACCTGGAGGTGATCGTGCGCCGTGGCGCCGAGAAGCTGGGCCTGAGTCTCACCCCGGACGGCGCGCGCGAGATCGCCACCCGCGCACGCGGCACCCCGCGCGTGGCCGGGCGCCTGCTGCGCCGCGTGCGCGACTTCGCCGCCGTGGCCGGCCGCGCCCGGGTGGACCGCGTGGCCACCGACGCCGCGCTGCAACGGCTGGAGGTGGACGCGCTCGGCCTGGACGCCATGGACCGGCGCTACCTGGACTGCATCGTGCGCCACCACGGCGGCGGGCCGGTCGGCGTCGAGACCCTGGCCGCCGCCTTGTCCGAGGCGCGGGATACCCTGGAAGAGGTGATCGAGCCGTTCCTGATCCAGCAGGGCCTGATCCAGCGCACCCCGCGCGGCCGCCTCGTCAGCGACGGCGGCTATCGCCACCTGGGCCAGAGCCCGCCGCCGCGCCGCGACGCGCGGCAACCCGATCTGCTGGACGACGCGGGGGAGGACACGGCGCCGTGACCGCCATCGCCATGCAAAACGATCCACAGCCGCACACGGGCGTCATCGTTGGCGGCCTGCATGTCTTTCCCGTGCGCGTGTACTACGAGGACACGGACGCCGGCGGCATCGTCTACCACGCCGGCTATTTCCGCTTCGCCGAGCGGGCGCGCACCGAGATGATGCGCCACTTCGGCCTGGGCCATCAGGACCTGATGGTCGAATCCGGGGTCGCCTTCGCCGTCGCCCATTGCGAGGCGACGTTTCACCGCCCGGCGCTGCTGGACGACCTGTTGATGGTCGAAACCCGCCTGACGGAGGTGGGCGGCGCCACCATGCGGCTGACGCAGGATATCCGCCGCGATGCCCAGCGCCTCGTGGACGTTCGGCTGCGGCTGGCCATGGTCACCGGGCAGGGCCGGCCCGGCCGCATTCCGGAAGGCTTGCGCCGGGCGTTGCGGACCCATATGACGAGCCGGCCGCTCAACCACCCCCATCCCCCCGGGGACGACCCCCCGGATTCGTGACGGACGGACCATGGACACGCTGATCCTCGATCTCTCACACGCGCTCGGGTCCGCCCTCGGCGGGTTCGCGCACACCCTGCCGACCGGTGCCTTTGACCTGGCGCAGGTCGAACCCCCCGCGCCGGACGCGGCTCCCGTCGCCCCGGCCGGGCGCGAGGCCCTGCCCGGCGCCCCCGGCGGCGACGCCCTGGGCGTGCTGGACGGCGGACCGGCCGCGCCCATGGCGGGTCCGGGGGCCGGGCTGGCGGCCACCAAGCTGGACCCCGTTAGCCTGTTCTGGCAGGCCGATCCCATCGTCAAGGGGGTGATGCTGCTGCTGGCGCTGGCCTCGGTGTGGTCCTGGGCCATCATCGTCGACAAGCTTTTCCGGCTGCGGAACCTGTTCTCCCGCGCCAACAGCTTCGAGGATCGGTTCTGGTCGGGCGGCTCGCTGGACGACCTGTACGACCGCTTGGGGCCGAACCCGCGCGACCCCATGACCTCGCTGTTCCTGGCCGCCATGCGCGAATGGCGCCGGGCCACCGGGCGCGAGGGCGGTGGCGGCCTGTCGGCCAGCCTGTCGCAGCGCATCGACCGCGTCATGCAGATCACCATGAGCCGCGAGCTGGAGGGGCTGGAACGCCGCCTGGGCTTTCTGGCGTCCACCGGCGCCGTCGCACCGTTCGTCGGCCTGTTCGGCACCGTCTGGGGCATCATGAACAGCTTCCACGCCATCGGCGCGTCCAAGGACACCAGCCTGGCCACGGTCGCCCCAGGCATCGCCGAGGCCCTGTTCGCCACCGCCATCGGCCTGGTGGCGGCCATCCCGGCGGTGGTGGCCTACAACAAGCTGTCGACCGAGATCGACCGCTACGCGCGCCGGCTGGAGGCCTTCGCCGGCGAGTTCAGCGCCATCCTGTCGCGCCAGATCGAGGAACGGACGGGCCAGAAAAGCTCGGCGGACTGAGACCAACCCGACCGCGAACGACCCCGAGAGACCCGAAAGACCCGAAAGAAAGGACTCCATCGCCATGGGGGCCAGCCTGCAACCCCGAAGCGGCGGCGGAGGGCGCCGCCGCCGCCAGCCGATGAGCGAGATCAACGTCACGCCGATGGTCGACGTGATGCTGGTGTTGCTGGTCATCTTCATGGTGACGGCGCCGCTGCTGGTGACCGGCGTCGACGTGGAACTGCCGCGCGCCTCCAGCCCCAGCCTGGACCAGGACAACACCGCCCTGACGGTGACGGTGCAGGGCGACGGGCGCGTCTTCCTCAACCAGACGGAGGTCCCGCTGGACGCCCTGGGCGCCCGCATGGACGCCATCACCGGCGCCAACCCGGAGGCCCGCGTCTACGTGCGCGGCGACGAGGGCGTGGCCTATGGCCGCGTCATGGCCGCCATGGGCACGCTGTACGACGCCGGTTATCGCCGGGTGGCGCTGATCACGCGGCCGCCGGGCGGGGGCACGGCCGGCGGGCGGGCCCCCAGCGCGCCCCCCAGCGCGTCCCCCAGCGCACCCCAATGACGGCCGCGCGGATCGGGTGAGTCCATCATGTCCCGGGGTTTGCTGATCTCCGTTGTGATGCATGTGGCGATCATCCTGATCGCCTGGCTGGGGCTGCCCCGAGTGCTGCGCGAACCGCCGGAGCGCCAGCCGCTGCTGGTGGAACTGGTGGAGATCGGCGAGGAAACGACGTCGGTCACCCCGGAGCCGACGCCGCCGACCCCCGAGCCGGAGCCCGAGCCCGAGCCTGAACCCGAACCACCACCTCCGCCCGAGGCGCCGCCACCGCCTCCCGCGCCCGAGCCCGAACCTGTGCCCGAACCGGAGCCAGAGCCTGAACCGGAGCCTACGCCACCGGAACCGGAACCGGCGCCCCCGTCGCCTGAGCCCGAACCGGAACCCGAGCCCGAGCCGGAGCCGGAGCCTGAACCTGAACCGGAGCCGGAGCCCGAACCGGAACCCGAGCCGGAACCGGAGCCGGAGCCTGAACCTGAACCGGAGCCGGAGCAGGTCGCCGCGCCGCAGCCGCCCGTGCCGGACGCCAAGCCGGTCGCCCCGCCGCGCCCGGAGCGTCCGGCGCCGCAGACCGCCGCGCGGCCGGACCCGGTGCCGGCGGAGGACAGTTCCGACGCCGTGGTGGATTCGATGCTGCGCGACCTGCTCGGCGACTCCGCGCCGGCCCCGGCCTCGAACACCGGCGGACGCCTGTCCGACCGGCAGACCATGACGCAGCTTGACGCCTACAAGAAGCGCATCGCCGACCACGTGCGCGCCAACTGGCGCTTCAACCCGGGAGGCCGCGACGTGCTCACCATGTCGGTCGAGATCCGCGTGCGGGTGCAGCCGGACGGGACCGTGGTGGGCGTGCAGATCCTGGGCGGCAGCGGTGCCTATGGCAGCGATCCGTTTTTCACCGCGTTCGCCGAGTCGGCCCGGCGGGCGGTGCAGATGTCCAGCCCGCTGCCCATCCCGCGCGAGTTCTATAACTACTTCAACGACTTCACGTTTGTGTTCACACCGCAGTAGGGCGGTGCCGAATGGACGGTCGTGATTCTCGAGGCTGAATAGTGCGGTGCTAAACAATGCGCTCAAAAGCGATTCTTCGCTTGGCTAATGCGTGGTGGCGCGGTGCCATAGTGGCATGTTCGTGCGCGAGAAGACCATAAACGGGTACACCTGCCACTATCTCGCGTAGAACGTGGGAGAGGGAAAGCGCACGCGTCAACGGACCATCTAGAACCTGGGCCGCAAGGACGCCGTGCTGGCCAACCGCGATCTGGACCGCCTGCTGGCCTCCATCGGCCGGGTCTCGGAACGCGCCGCGATCCTGTGGCGCATCGAGGTGGGCGATAGTTCCGGGCTGCGATGCCGACGCATCGGCCCGCCGCTGCTGTTCGGCCGCCTGTGGGAGGAGATCGGCTGCCGGGCGGTGATCGAAGACGCCCTGGCCTCGCGCGGGTTCGAGGCCCGGGTCGAACGCGCCGTGTTCACCGCCGTTCTGCACCGGATCATGGTGTCCGGCTCGGACCGGGCCTGTGAGCAGTGGATGGACGACACCGACATCCCGGGCGTAGGCGGGCTGGCCCTGCATCACGTCTACCGCGCCGTGGCCTGGCTGGGCAAGGCGCTGCCCGATGACCGCCAGGCCATCGTCGAGGGTCTGGAGAAGCAACTGGCCAGGGGCGACAAGGCGCTGGTCGGCAGCGCGGGCTAACGGCGGTATCTACGCAAGCCCCGACGCCAGGGCAAGGACGGTCCGGAGGAGACCAGGGGGCCCGTCTTCGAGATCGATGCCGGCACGCTGGCCGACGAGGTTCGCTATGGCGGCCTCTTCGTGCTGCGCACCAATGCCCGCCTCTCTCCGGTCCAGGCCATGATGCGGTATCGCGATCTGCTCCAGATCGAGACCGTGTTTCGCACCGCCAAGGCGCTGATGCACACCCGACCCAGCCATCATTCCTCCGACGCCACCACCTGAGCCCTGGAAACGACCCGCCAAAGCCGAAGAGCGCGCGCCTGACAGGTGCGGGCGCGGCCCATATGCGCTAGCATTGGATTTCTGGCGGCAGAACGCGCGTCCGACCGTCTCACGGCGATCGTCGATCGCCCGCACCGGTTGTTTCGTTGATCAAGAGGATGTGACGACGCGTGGCGTCGCGTGTCGTTGGCTCGTGTTATGGGCGGGGGAGTCCGCTGCCTGCGGGAGGAAGCCATGCCGACTCGTTTTGCCGAAATGCGCACCAATGACGGCTTTGACGGCCGGGCCACGCCGCCCTGGCAGATGGTGCCGCTCAATGGCACCAAGACCGTCAAGCTGATGGACGGCCGGGGGCTGACCGTGACCTCCAGCAACCCGCCGATCGCCTCCGTGGAAGAGGTGCCCATGTGCTTCGCCGACGGCCATCGCGAGTTCCGCATTCGCGGCCGCCGGGTGGGGACCACCAGCATCCTCGCGAAACAGGGCGGCACGTTGCGGGCGCGCCTCGATATCGCCGTCAAGCGCAAGAAGACCGTGACGGTCGCCTTCAACTTCGTCAGTGACACCGCCGGACACAGGACCTCGCGCGGCACGAACGCTGTCGATGGCTGGGTGCGCACCATGAACGGCATCTTCACGCCCCAGATCAATGTCGAAATCACGAAGAAGAGCGTGCGGACCGTCCGGGTCAACAAGAACCTGGGTTCGGTGATCCGCTTCTCCAGCCATCTGCCCGGCGTCTCGGCCGCCCACCATGAATGGGACGACGTTATCGCCTTGCGCGACAACTCGGCCGACTTCAATTTCTTTTTGGTTTGGGAATACGAACAGGACGCCACCCCGGGCACCGACAACGCCGATGCCGGCGCCCTGGGGGCCAACTGCCTTTTCGAGGACGCGGCCGGCGCCGAGGTGGCCGAGACCATGGCGCACGAGACCGGGCACTTCCTGGGCGAGAGCGACTACTACAACGCCGCCGACCGGCCCTTCCTCATGTACGGGTATACCGACTCACGCGGCCGCAAGATCCCGAAGGCCCATGCCAATACCATGAACCCGTAGTGGGGCGCCGGGCGCCGGTCTAGTCCGATCCAGCCCCGGAACGCCCTGTTTTTCCAACGGGTTAGAGGGATGTGCCATGCTCGGTCTGCCCGCATTTGAACGGCCCGGGTCGGCGCGGCGGCGGTCCAGTGTGCGCGCTGTGATGGCGCTGGCCCTGACCCTTTGCTGCACGACCGCAGTGGACGCCCTGGCGGGCGGCCCTGGTGACGAGGGGAGAGAGAACATGACCACCGAGATCATGCCCGGCGCGGGCGGCCTGACCGAGGCCGTCGCCGCCGCTCGGGGCGGGGACTGGCAGCCGCTGAACGCCGTGTCGGCCGAGCCCGAGGCGATTGTCGCCGCGTTGGCCCCGCTGGCCGAGGATCCCGACGCGGGGCTTCGGCTCGGCCTGGTCCAGTACCTGGCCGGCTTGGGCGACTCGGCCGCCGCGCCCCTGCTGGTCCGTTTGCTGGGCGACGCGGAACCGGAAGTCCAGTCGCGGGCGGCGGCCGCGTTGTATGACCTGCCGTTGCCCGGCGCAGCCCTGGACGCGGAACCCGGCGCCGCCGAGGCCCTGATGGCCGCCGCGTCCGACAGGCCTTTGACCGCCGCCGAACTGCTGCTGCTCGGCTATGTCGAGGACCCCGGGGCCGAGGCAATGTTGCGCGGCGTCGACGCGGGCGCGGCCGTGAAGCTGCGCCCCTGGCATCGCCCCGTGCCGGCGACCCTGGCGGGGGACGTGGCGCTGTCACGGCGCGGCGACGCGGCCGCGCGCGATCGGCTGTTGCAGCGCCAGCCCGACGGTCCGACGGAGGAGTTGGTCTTCCTGCTGTCGGTGCTGCGCGATGTTGATGCGCCGCCGGTCCTGCATCACCTGGCGGCCCTCACCCTGGGGGACGATCGCACGATCGACCTGGGCGTGCCCAGCGGCGCCAGCCCGAAACGCCGGGTGTGCGATCTGGCCGTGGATGCCTTCACCGCGCGCCTGGACCTCGACCTGCCGTTCGCGCTCGACCCCGCCGGGCGTTACGACGAGGCGCAGCGTCAAGCGGTGCGCGACGCCATACGCGGGTCGATCCCACGGTAGGGAGTCGGCGGCGGCGGGACGGACGAGTCCGTTTCGTCGCCGACCAGCCTCGGTGTCTGTCCGCAAAGCCCTGATCGGTACCACGGGCGGCGTTCGTTTTGGGGCCGCACACAATATATTGCGGTCTTAGAGACTTTCCGGACGATCTCTCAGACGTTGATCGCGCGCCGGTAGACCTCCAGCAGTTCGTCCTGCTCGGCGAGGTCGTCGCGGTCCATTTTGCGCAGGCGCACGATCTGGCGCATGATCTTCGTGTCGAACCCGGCCGCTTTGGCTTCCGCGTACACGTCCTTGATATCGTTCTGGAGGTTGCTTTTTTCTTCCTCCAGGTTTTCGATACGCTCGATAAACGATCGCAGTTGATCGGCGGCGATGCCGCCGACGTCGGACGAGTCGGTCTGGGGTGTGGTCTCGCTCATAGGGTCCTCTGCTACCAAAGGGCGTCGTGGCGGCCCGGGAGGAGGGGATCCTAGCGCAGTCCGCGTCCCGGGAAAACGACGACCGCAAAAAGACGATCGCGAACAAGTGCCGGCACCGGCACGGGACAGCCGAAAAGGCCGCCCACACAGGGAGGAAAAAACCATGCCCCTACGGACCATCGGGCCGCGACCATGACGCGCGCGCCCGTCACCGAGAGCCGAGCCGCTGAGGCCGTTGTGGCGACCGAGCGGCGCATCCCCCTCGGCCCGGGTGGCCCCACCGTCTACCTGCGCGGCAAACGGCCGGCGCGGCGCGACAGCGGTCTGTCGCCCGTGCTGTGCGTGCATGGGGCGACCTTTCCCGGCCACGCGGTGTTCGATCTGGCGCTCGATGGCCTGTCGTGGCTGGACGTTCTGGCCTTGAACGGGGTTCAAGCCTGGTGCGTGGACCTGCCGGGATACGGGCTGTCCGACCGTCCGCCGGCCATGGACGCGCCGGCGCCCGTGAACGCGCCCGTGACACACACCAGCGAGGGCGTCGCCGCCGTCGCCGCCGCGCGCGACGCCGTGCTGGCGGAGACGGGCCACGCGTCGCTGACGCTGCTGGGCTGGTCCTGGGGCACGACCCTGTGTGCCTCGGTGGCGGCGCGCGAGCCGGCGCTGGTGGACCGGCTGGTCCTGTTCGGACCGCAGTGGCTGCACGACACGCTGACCCTGCTGGCCCCCGGCTCGACGGCCATCGGTGCCTATCGTCTGGTGACGATGGAGGCGGCGCGACTCCGCCGTCTGCGCGGCGTGCCGGAGGCGGAACGCGCCGGCCTGGTGAGCGAGGCCTGGCTTGATGCCTGGGAGCAGGCCCTGCTGGACAGCGATCCGACGTCCCGTGGGCGCACGCCGCCGGCTATCCGCGCCCCGAACGGCACGATCCAGGACGCGCTGGATCACTGGTGCGTCGGCGCCGTGCCGTATGACCCCCGGGCCATCCGCGCCCCGACGCTTTTGGTGGTGGGAGAGTGGGACCGGGAAACGACGCTCGACCAGGCGCGCGGGCTGTTCGAAACCCTTGGCGGCACGAGCGTCCGCAGGCTGGTGGTGCTGGGGCGCGCCGGCCACTGGGCGATGCTGGACCGCCGCCGGTTCGAGCTGTTTGCCATCGTGCAGACGTTCCTGGAGGAGCGATTCGCCGAGGCGGCGCTATTCCGCCGATAACGACCCCTGGCCCGGCCAGGCCGTGGGAGTCATCTTCGTGGGCTGTTCGGCGCTGGCGTAGTTCGCCAGATCGTGCTTCGGCCGCGCGTGGCCCAGGGTTTCACCGGTGGCGCGGTAGAAGGCTAGCTCGGCGATGTTTGTGGCCTGGTCGCCGATCCGCTCCAGGTTCTTGGCCACGAACAGCAGATGGCTGCACTGCCCGATGTCGCGCGGGTCCTCCATCATGTACGTCAGCAGTTCCCGGAACAGGCTGGAGTGGACGTTGTCGACCTCCACATCGGCCTGCCAGACGGCGCGGGCGGCCTCGGTATCGCGTTCCAGATAGGCGCGCATCGCCTGCGCCAGAAGCTCGCCCACCATGCGGCCCATGCGCTGCACGGACGCACCGCTGCGGCCCGGCGGCGCGGTGTGCTCGACGATGCCGCGTCGGGCGACGCCGGCGACGTAGTCCCCGGCCCGCTCCAGCATGGTGGCGCAGCGCAGCCCGGCGACGATGCTGCGCAGGTCGTCGGCCACCGGCTGTCGCAAGGCCAGCAGGCGCACCGCCGCCTCGTTCAGGCTGGTCTCGAGGGCGTCGATCTCGCTGTCCGCCGCCGATACGATGCTGGCGGCGTCGCGATCGCGCGCGGCGAGCGCGGCCAGGGCGTCGGTCAGGCCATCGCCGACGCGCCGGCCCATCTCGGCCAGGGTGGCATCGAGCCCGACGAGTTCGCCGTCGAAGGCCCGGACGGTGTGGGGATCGGACGCGGTCGAGGGGGAGTTCGTCATGGCGGCTGTATCCGGCGTGGACCCGAAGGGAGGGCGGTCAGGCGGAGGCGGATCGCACGGGGGATGGATTCCAATGTCATCCGTATACCAGACAGGTCGGAGCGTTTCAAAAAGATTGCATACGCACGATGGAGACGGCGTCCGTGCGGCGACGCGGTTTGGGATCGCGTTTGTGGTGGCAGGGCGGCACGCTTTTTCATGCCCGTACGTATATTGCCAGAGGCGGCGGTGCCTGCTACTAAATCTGGGTATTCGACGGTGGGAAACGCCATGACCATCCGACCCAATGATGAGCTTCTCGCGACAGCCAATCGTACCAGATTCCATACGATTTTGGCTGACCCGCCATGGCGTTTCGTGAATAGAACCGGGAAAATGGCTCCCGAGCACCGCAGACTCAGCCGGTATGCGACAATGGAGCTTCCCGAGATAAAGGCTCTGCCGGTTTCCGATATTGTAGCGGAGCCCGCACACCTATACCTATGGGTGCCGAACGCCCTTCTGCCAGAGGGGTTGGATGTCATGAAATCTTGGGGCTTCGAGTATAAGTCAAACCTAATATGGCATAAGGTGCGTCAAGACGGTGGTTCTGACGGACGCGGCGTTGGATTCTATTTTCGAAACGTAACAGAGTTGGTGCTTTTTGGGGTTCGAGGCAAGAACGCGCGGACACTTGCTCCAGGTCGGCGGCAGGTGAATCTTGTAGCTTCGCAGAAGCGCGAGCATAGTCGCAAGCCCGATGAAATATACGACCTTATAGAGTCATGCAGTCCTGGGCCATTCCTTGAGCTGTTTGCCCGTGATACGCGAAAGGGTTGGGTCGGTTGGGGTAATCAATCGGAATGCTACGAAATTACCTGGAAAACATACGCCCATCATAGCCGAATCCCGGTGACGGCAGCGGAGTGAGTACAATCCCATATTTTCTTATCCCAACCGACGAAAAGGTTGACCGGTCTTGGCGGCCTGCCATCAAGCCAAGGCTCGAGAAGGCTCATTCCCTCGGCTCGCTTCGCTCGCTCGGGATGACAGATGTGGTTGTTTCATATGCTGCCTCATGCGTGCCTGCATTGCCTGCCCTCGGCCCTCTGTGCCAACGATCATGAGACAGCTGCCCCCCACACGTTTAGACTTGAGGGCGTAGGAGAATGATCTCGTGGTTATGCCTGAAAAAGCTGCAGCTACGACTGTGGCGGACCCTGAAATG
>JGI12109J20283_10010698_pt1 | contig 39470 bp, 14 predicted proteins | sample ElkSlonscriptome_12_FD_20283 | JGI IMG/M metagenome (IMG submission 20283)
GATCCGGTACGTCTTGCGTCTTGGATAACTGTAGGAATGGAGCAGGTGCAACTTGGTGTTGGGGAGTCACAAGAAGTGCCGTTCACTATAGTTGTGCCGGAAGATGCAAGTCCGGGTAGCTACGCAGCATCGATTTTCGTCACACGGCAGGCAGAAGTCACAAGCGAAAGCGGTGCGGGCATCGGTTTTGATGTTGGGTCGTTGGTGCTGTTGCGTGTTTCGGGCGATGTTATTGAGGACATGAAGCTCCTTGAGTTCTCGACTGACCGTTCTGTGTACACGGAGCCCGATGTGTCATTCACTGCGCGTATCGAGAATATCGGCACAGTGCATCAGCGACCGGTTGGTGTTATCGCAATTACTGACATGCTCGGGAACGAGATTGGTGCCGCAGAAGTAAATACTGAAAATTCAGGTGTCTTTCGTGATGCAGAACGCGTGTTTACGACAACCTGGAATGCGGAGCGCTTCACGCTAGGTCGTTATACCGCAGTGCTCAGTATGGTGTACGGGGAAGGTTCACAGCGAAATACTGTGAGTCGGACAACTACTTTTTGGGTCATACCCGTTAAGGAGGTCGGTATGGTGGTGGGAGGACTTCTGCTCCTAACCGTATTTGTCTTTCTTCTATTGCGCGCGTACGTGCGTAGGCAGATCAAGGCTGCGGGTGTTTCAAGGCAAAAGAGTGAGCCGACGCAGGTTACGTTTGCTCGTCGAATGATGCGCACCCTTGTCCGTGTTGCCGTATTGCTTGTGGTAGTGTTTGTGGTTTTTTTGGTGCTCAATGCATAACGTGCACGAGTGGTGAGTCTCGTATTGTGTTTGTGGGCTAAGAAGCAAGCGCGTTTTGGTGACGTAGTGGCCCCAAACAAGGTGTTACTTGTTGATTACCACATTCCAGGTGCTAAGCGTGGCTGCTATACTTACGGTATGTTCTGGCAATACTCGCACGCAGACACTAAAACACTTCTCATTGCAACACTGCTTGTTTTTAGTGGGTATGCACTACTTCTGACACAAGAGCTTTTCCGCGATATGGGTGCACAGGATCAGCAGGCCCAAACAATCGGTGTGTATGCACAAATAGAGGAGACACCTGAGAGTGTTGTTGCAGCGGAGCTTGCGGAATGGGAATCTGACCTGACGGTTCGAGAGGTCGCACTTGCACGAACCATGCAAGCAAATCGCAGTGAGGACACACGAGAATTACTCGTGATGATGGTGGTGGGTGTTGGGTTGCTTGGGCTCATTTTGCTTAACTTTTACCTTGATGCACACCGCCGAGTCCATGTGGCACCAGAGCCACATCGTGGATAACTACGACGCACGTGCTTCCCGAAGAGCGTACAATGGGTACTGTGCCCCCCATTCTTGTTATGCGTGTGCTTTTTCGAACAACGGCGATCATCAGCATGACCATTTTTCTGACCACTATTACGGTAAATGCTGTAGACATGAATGGCGACTGGTCGCACACTATGCTCGGTATGATTTTGGGCATTGCCGGTAGTGGTAGTGAGCAGGTTCGGCAGTGTCCAGTTGGTATGACGTATATCAGTCACGCACTTGAACCTTTTTGTATTGATACTTTCGAGGCATCACCGGGTGTGACATGTCACTATCAGAACGTTACCACTGAATCCGATGCATTGCTTAACATTGCTGAGCGTGCATGCGTACCAGCCTCACGCCAGGGTGCGTATCCATGGCGGCACGTATCACAGCATGATGCACGACAGCTTTGTTCGCGTGTAGGTAAGCGGCTCCCTACTGCGGGCGAGTGGTACATGGCAGCACTTGGGACGAGTGACCCCGATGGAGCGTATGGGCTTGATGGCTGCAACGTAGCACGCAATCGAGCAGACGGTGTAGCGCCGACCGGTGGTGGCATGCGCTGTGTATCGGATAGTGGTGTGTACGACATGATAGGTAATATGTGGGAGTGGGTAGATGAAGAAGTTGTACATGGACACTGGAATGGACGCGCCATGCCTCAGACAGGGTACGTGCACGGTGCCGACAAGTACGGTATGGCCTACGAAACTAGCGGTGGACGCAGCCAAACATTTTCTGGAGATCGATTTTGGAGTAATGGTGCTATACTTGCCGGGGTGATGCGTGGCGGGTACTACGATAGTACGCAAGGTGCCGGTGTCTTTTCAGTCTATGCTGCGAGTCCACCGGAGTTTGTTGGTGGTGCGGTTGGGTTTCGCTGTGCTGCAGCACCCTATCAAACAAAACTGTAGGTATGGTGTTTCGTGATTTTATTCGCTACGGCTGGTCATATGTTGGAGTGTTTTTTATGCTGTTTTGTCTCACACATGTTGCACAGGCAACCTCGTATCTCTCGCACGTCCGTGATCTTATTTCAACAAGTGCACCAGGTGCTGCCGTCGACCAGGAGATTACCTTTCGACTAACACAGCCCATACCTGCCGGCGGAGCGATTATAATCGATTTTGAGGGAGATGGTGTGACTGTGCCGGGCTTTGGGTTTAACTATCTTGATCTTGATGTGGCGTTCTCTGTAGTTCCCGGTGGGCCATATACCGAGCGCCCACTTGCGCCGATTTCAACTGCGGGCACCGATGGTGTCACCGTTGCAGCTGGGGTTGGGGGGTCGGTGCGTATCGACCTCAATACGTCAGTGGGGATTCCGGCGAATAGCGAAGTACGCGTTCGCATGGGGACAAATGCAGTGTATGGGGGCACAGGCGATACTCCCATGGTATTGTCCGCTGCAACAGGTTCGTACCCGGTCATCATAACTACCTACGACGCTTCGGATATTGAGATTGATTACGGACAGACGCGGTTTGTGGTGGTGAGCCCCGTCACGGCAGGCCCAATAGATACGACGGATGAAGATCCACCTATTATCTTGGTCGCAGAGCCGACGGGAATCTTGCAGGTAGGGACGCGCGGTGTTCAGATGTATCTCGAAACAAATGAGCTGGCAGCATGTCGATACGCAACGTCGAGCATGAGTTTTGCTAGCATGCCGTACCAGTTCATGGGAACCTCTTCCGAAAGTATCTACTTTTGGCACTTTGCTGATGTGACAGGCCTAGAGGATGACACGACGTACACCTACTATGTTCGTTGTCAAGACTTTCGCTTCAACGAAATAGACCCCGATTACATTCTAGAGTTCACGGTTGGTATTCCGCCGGGTAGTGCAACTACCACATCAACGTCGACCAGTCCGGGGAGCGGTGGTGAAGTGACGAATCCGGTCGCTAGTTCGACGTGCACTGGTGACAACTGTGTGGGGACTGGAACGGGGAGTGGTGGTGGGCCATCCGGTTCAGGCTCAGGCAACGGTCCCATAGGTGGTGATGGGGCAGGGAGTGGTAGCGGTGGGACCGGAAGTGGAACCGGTGATGGGGACAAGCTGCCGCTTGCCGACGTGAGGATTAGTGGGTGGGCGTACCCGGGTTCCACGGTCTCATTCTTGCGCGATGGTGCGGTTGTCGACACCACACTTGTTTCAAGTGACGCCGTGTTTGAACAAACCACACGTGATCTTGACCGTGGGTCGTATACGTTCAGTGTTTACGCGGTCGACTCCGCAGGAACACGGAGCGCGACATTCTCCACAACACTTTGGTTGCAGGCATCAACCTTGAACACACTAAGCAACATCATGTTGCCACCAACCGTGACTACGGTTGAAAACTCGGTCGACCCGGGTACCCCTATCGACGTGACCGGCTACAGCATGCCAGATGCGTCCGTAACCACATGGCTTCGTCCGCGGCTTGCTGAGGTATCAACAAGCGACATTGTTTCCACGACAACCGCAGCAGGAGATGGTACCTGGTCGCTCACTATCCCTACGACTGGTCTCCCTCAGGGAACGTACGAGCTTGTTGCGCAAGCAATGATGGACGATGGAACCGTAGAGAGTGACAAGAGTGCTCGCAAGACGATTGGTGTCGGCGTGGAGGTGGGGGATGAGTCCTGTGTGAGCATTGGCGACCTTAATTGTGACGGATCTGTGAACCTGGTTGACTTCTCTATCTTACTTTTTAATTGGAACACAACGGGCGCGGTTGCTGATATTAACGGGGATGGAACGGTGTCGTTGCCTGATTTCTCCATAATGCTTTATAACTGGACTGGCTAGGTAGGGAAGCAGGGCTGCGCAGTGTGGCATATTTCTTCGTTAGTTTCGTCGGCCACCTCACCGCATACTTATACGGCTCGGCGGCACTCGTCCTTGCTGCCTCGAACTATGCTCACCCTGAGCAGCCCTGTTTAGTTGTGAGGAGTAGGCGATTATCCCGTTGGTTCTGTGTATTCGAGTATTCTGCGTTGAGACACACTTCTCCTTGCTTCCTCGTGCCCCATCCAACGTGAGGCGCTCCGTTTAGTTGTGAGGAGTGAGCAGCTGTTTCGTGTACTGTACTGTACTGCGGTGTCTCCGCCTGTAGCACAACTTACACTAAGCGTGAGTTGTGCTACGGGCGAGTGATGTGCATATACCACGCCGAACTAATGTGCTACCACCACAATCTATCCTGTCGCTCGCTATGACATGTGAAGTAGCTTCGGCACCAAGCTCACACAGGGAGCATGATCTACGAACATATCATAGTAAGCGGTATAGTAACTCTAGAGCGAGACAGCGATAGCTTGGTGCGGGGTAAGCGCACCACCACAGCGTGCGCAGAAAACTCGAAATTCTGCGAATGAGTATGGTTGTCTCGGAGGTCGCATTGTCCATCATCCCCAACACATACGCATGTGAATGCATCTTATCCACAATCCACAGACGTCATCGGCGCGCATAGGTATTGCAACTAATGCTATACTCTAGCTAACAGCGCCTCGACTAGCCTCACTACAGGCATGTCGCCGTCACGCGTGTTAGTTCATTAGTGCTAAGTTCATTACTATGGGTACATTTATGGATAAGCTCAAGGGCAAGGGTTTGGTTGATGAGACCGGTCAGCCTGCAGAAAGTGCGATGCAGGCTTCTTCTGGTCCGCAAGAGGTGGTTCCGGAACACGCACTTCAGCTGCCTGTTGATGTGTTCCAGTCCGACAACGAGATCATCATTTATGCGCAACTGGCTGGCATGGATATGCACACACTTGACGTGTCCATATCGGGAGAAAACGACGTCGTGAGTATTCAGGGATCTGCACTGCGTCCGGAGACTCTTATGCATGAAGCGCATAGCACGAACCACGGCGACTACACACTCGAAGAGTGTCATTGGGGTGATTTCTACCGGCAGATCATCCTTCCCGATGAAATAGACCCGGAGCGTGCTGAGGCAAAGACTAAAGACGGTGTGCTTGCTCTTCGCTTGCCGTTAGTGGGACGTGTCAACCGGGGACTCAGGCTTAACGTAGTTCGAGTTGGTGAGCACGAAGTGTCAGCACAAGCACAAGCGTAACCTTCTCGCTCACGCCTATGAGCGAGCATCAATACACGCAACAACTCACACGCACCAAGACTCTGTCAAAGGGTGTTGTATTCGACGACGTAGTTGACGCATGCGGTCTTTCTTTGTGGCGTACGTGCCGTTCGCTGGTACTTGCAATATCATCCTGCGCGTTTGTTGTTGCTTTTTGCATTGCGTTCACCCCATTATCTGCAAGTGCAGCATCGTATGTGCTTTCACCGGCAAACGGTACCTATGAGGTTGGCGAAACGTTTCAGGTCCGGGTCATGGTGAACACTGAAGGTGATGGGGTGAACACCGGCGATGCAACCATCACGTATGATTCAGACATGCTTACTGCTGTGTCGGCGTCGGGTGAGGGGTCGGCGTTCAATCTGTGGGTTACGGAGCCAACTGTTTCGGGTAGTAGCATAACGTTCGCGGGTGGCGGCACGAAGGCGCTTGCCGGTACGCAGCCAGTCGCAACGATTACTTTTCGCGGAAAGAAAGAGGGGGTAGGGAGTGTGTCGTTTTCGAAGGGAACGCTTCTTGCGGGCGCGGGTCAAGATGTGCTCAGTGGAATGGGTGAGGCGACGTACACCATAACACCAAAAACAGAGGCACCTGTCGTCACACAACCACCGACGCAGCAAAAGACGGAGCGGAAGACGAACATTCCACCACCTGAGCAGCCGCGAATAGATAGTGAGACACACCCTGACGAATCCCTGTGGTACTCTTTGTCAGATGTTGAGTTTTCGTGGGACGCCCCTTTTGGTGTGACCTCTCTTAAACATGGTTTTGGAACGACGAGCACCGTGGAACTCACTGAGCTTCATGAGCCACCTACATCGAGCTGGAGTGCGAGTGGTCTCGTTGATGGTACATACTACTTCCGCCTGGCATACCAGAGTCGTGGTGGTTGGAGTACAACAACAACGTACACACTCCGTATCGACACGACACCACCTGAGCCATTCGAAGCGACGGCGATTGGTGGCGACCTTACGGCTCAAGTGCGTTTTGAGGCAACTGATACGCTTTCCGGTATTGCACAGTACAAGATCAGTATCGATGGCGAGCGTGAACGAGATGTACAAACGAACGAGATCGTTGGCGGTGGTTACACGATCACTAGCATGGATCCCGGGCTACATTCGATAGCTGTGACAGCTATCGACAATGCCGGTAACGAGCGAGTCGCCACAACTGATGTTGAAGTGACTGGAGAAAAGCCGCTCGATGAAGAAGAGGTGGAGACGAGTGGTTTCGGAGCAATATACTGGGTGTCGCTTTTGTTCATGGCAGCGCTTGCTGTGGTAATCACGATGTTAATCCAGGAGCGCAGGAAGCATACAGAAGAACGCGATCGCATTAAGCGTGAGGCAGCTGAGGCGGGAGACAAACTCATCAATATCTTCGGCGTCTTGCGCGATGAGGTAGAAGAGAAGATCGTTTCACTGTCGCATAAACCGAACATGACCGACAACGAACGCAATATACTGGAGGGTCTTAAGGATGCGCTCGACATTTCCGAAGAGCTTATTGACAAGGAGCTCGAGGATGTACGCAAACTACTTAAGTAGCAGTGTTGAGACCCTCGTGTGTGCTCACTGTACGTACACGTAGCGGCTATTGTGCTGCAACACTTTGTCTGCGCACCGGACACCATGAAGTATGGCAGTATATGCAGCGGGCGTTGTGATGTTGTTTACCACATAGAACGAACCGTTGATTGTTGAGTAGGATGCTTCAGTTTTCTTTCGCCCACAGTCTTGGATGGTCGTCTCTTGGCTACTTGGTCAAGTATCCATAGATACTTCTTGCCACTCTCCACACAACGCACTTCGTGTTGTTTCTGTATGCAGCACTCGTGCGAGCCATCATCTTTTTGAGTATTCATCAAAACGTGCCTGACGTCGAAAGCAAACAGATCGCGGTGAGTGACGAGTCGGTAGGTGTGGAGGTAGGTGGAGAGCATGCTCCTTGCTAGTGTGTGCTGTCCGTTCATCTGCTTGGGCAGACCACCCGTACATACTTCTCACACACACATAGCCGTTACCCAGGTATGACCGCGCAGACACTTGAACTTGTGGAATTCCTGTTGTGTGCCTAGAGGTGGTCGGTGCCTGCGGTGTGGAAGCTTCGCTACGTACCATCTGGTACTCACTGTGTACTGAAACAACGGGGGTCCTGCCTTTGTGGAAAAAAGCTTCTGTAGTGGCTTCCTGTGCGCCGGGAGAGGTGCTTCTGTCCTCACCTCAACTCGATGAGTGAAACTGACCGAGCACTGCTTGAGATATCCACAATATATGGCTATAAACAAGAGATTTTATGTGCTATTGCAGCCGTAAATGTGCGATAATACATATACAGTATCCGCAGCCGTGCTTTGGACTGTTGTGTACGTCGTATGCTATCACCGATTCATACTCTCAGCCGTTACCGAATTGCTTTGCTCGCCGCGTTCGTGGTCGTGTTTGTGCTTGCGGTCGCGGCGGTGCGAGCACTTGAAGAAGAGCGAACTATCCATGTCTTTCCGACCAGTGTGGTGGCAGAAGGGTGGCGTGACGAACAGCAGGTACTTGAGCAAACACTTTCGGCGAATGCAATTTACGACGATTTCAGTAAGACGAATAGCGCACACTTTTTGCATGCTGCAACTCCGGCTTCGATGCTTGAGGTGCAGGATGCTCTACAAGGTGTGGAGGTACCTGTCGATGAAAACGACGACGCGCTAGTTTCAGATGGTGATCTGGAATCAACCGACGGTCTTGAGCAGACAACTTCCGAGGGCGATGACCAGGTCGACGACGGTGCGGGTATGGAGTCGGATACTCAGAATGAAACGAGCGATGGTCAAGAGGAATTAGGTGATGAAGCATTGAGCGATAACGTGGAAGACTCTGCAGACGATGAATCTGACGGTGCTTCCGGAGAGAGTGAGGAAGTTGAAGGGTCTGAAAGCGTTGAAGGTGCTGAAAATGTAGGGGGTGGTGACACGGAGGCTGCTGATTCTGCACAGGAAGAGATTTCGGCTGCAGCACGGCGTACACTGGCGAGTGCAACAGGTCTTGGTCCAAGTACTCCAACCATACTGCCTGATCTTTCTCCCAGTGAGTGGGTGCACGAGCTTCTTGTTGGTACCGCTCACGCACAGGATACAACTTCAGCTGAAGCTGCGGAGGCGGCTGTTCCGCTTGAGGGTGACGTCAACGATATTCCTGAGACAGACACCGATGAACAGGGTGAGGTTGTTGAGGACGACACGGGCACTACTCAGGCCGTTGATGAGTTTGACCAAGACGAGCCCGAGGTTGCAGATGGAGAGTCAGGTGTGGTCGAACGTGAGCAAGATGCTCAGGAGGAGGTGCGGTTTGATACGAACAGCTCCGAGATCGCAGAAGATGTGTCGGACGCGGAAAACGACAGTGCGCAGCAAGAGTCTGTGGCACCAGAGGACGATTCGTCACTATCAGACCAGACGGTGGAGGGAACAAGTGAGCCGACGTCTGACGGGGTGTCGAGTGGTAGTTGGGGTGAAGAGACTGTCTTTGAAAATGTTGCGCCTGAAGACGTTACTGTGTGTGGTGTCCGCGATGAGCCGTGTTACCTGCTAGAGGTTGATGGTTTCGGGCTCGGCTGGGATCTTTCTGAGTTTGAACCCAAAGGGTTCGACCTGAAGCTTTCACTTGCTGGTACCGTTGACGCAGCGCCTGGAGAGGAGGACGCGCTCTACGTGCGATACTTTGACGGGTATACCTGGCATATCGCGCACATGCTTCAGCTGCGCGGAGAGTTGAGCAACTACACCAATGGTGGCCATTTCACTTTTCCGCTCGACGAGATTAGCTCGTGGAATCGACTGGAGGATCTACGTGTGCAGGTTGAGTATGTGCCGGGTGGAAGTCGCGAAGCACGCGTGTTCGTTGACAGTGTGTGGGTAGATGCCCGGTACAGTGCACCGGTCGATGAAGAACTGCCAGAACTGCCGCAGCTCTATGACGAACTTCAGGCGCTTGAGGATTCCGCACAACCCGATACGCTCGTGCTGCCGGATACCGGCCCGATCCGTTTTGTTCATACTGATGAGAATGAAGACGAGACGTTCATTATCAAGTCTGATCGGAAGGTGTACGAAGGGCTTACGCGTACCAAGGTCTACTTCAATGTAACAAACACAAGTGCCAGTAATGAGCGCTTTCATTTGCAGGTGTACTTCCCACAGTCTCGTGGTGAGGTTCGTTCGCTCAAGCGGTACGCGCAGAACGTGCCATTGGTTTACGAAAAACCGGTGCGACAGCCGCTCGCACAAACGTGTCCGGCGGTGTGGCGGTATGATGACGTGGCTAATGAGGCCGGTGAAGATGATGCCGCTGCAGCTCAGCAGCCTGTGCCGGAGCCGATAGAAGAAAGTGAAGCAAGTATCGACGAGTCGACAGGCGTGTCCGAGCAACGTGCGGGCAATACTGAAATGACTGACGAAGAGTCTGGCAGCAACGAAGAGAGTGTTGAGGATGTCACGACAAGTGTGACAGAAACGCAGTCGCCGGTGGGTTTCGACGAGGGCGCACAAGTCGCTGACGATGGTGTAGACATGGCGGTGTCAGACGAGGGGGGTGTAGAGGAAGGTGTAGACGCCGGTATAGAGCAAGGGAACACACCAAGTGACCATGCGTCGACTGACGTGGTTCCCGATGAAACTATGGAGGATGAGGAAGTGCAAGGAACTTCTGCGAGTACGGAAACATCAAATGAGGATGCGGCAACAGATGGAGCAGACATGTCGTCACCCGCGGAATCTGCGGAGAGTGATGTGGAGGAAGGGTTGCCTCAGGCATATCGGTATCAGGTACCCCTACCGCTCGAAGATGTTTCGCCGGGTCAATGGCTTGCCTCGCAGATTGTTCGGCGCGCTTCAGCGCAGGAACAATCGGTCGAGGAGGTGGTGCCCAATCATACAATACCCCCGCAAGAGGTGGAGACCGAACACGAAGACAGTGGTACTGTCTCAGAAGAGGAGGTGGTGGAACAAGAGCTGCCAGCAGCTGATGTGTCTGATTCTACGTCAGAGCCGGTAGTACCACTTGAGCAAGACAGCACTGTGTCTGCTGAAGATAGCACCTACGTAGACACTCTTCCAGTGTTCAAGGATGAGCGAGATGGAGTAGGGTACTACCGCTGTCCTACTGATGGCGCACTTCTTTACTGTGACGAGCTAAATGCCGATCGTACCAACTGCATCAACAACAATGCCGTCGTCGATACGGTGGAAGAAGTTGCCTACGTTGATCGGTTCATTGATGTGGGAGTGAAGGGTGGTGAGCAGGTGGTGAATCATAGCGTGTTCACTCGTGCAGCGCAGCTTGTTGGTATTAAGCCGAAACGCAAAGAGGTGCCCGAGTACTTTACTGTTAAGGATTCGACGGCGGATACGCACATGATTGAGGGGGGGCAAACACTCTACTTTGAGATGGAGATCGAGTATCCAGCAAAAAGCACCGGAGAGTTTTGGATCGAGGCGATAGGTAAGAAGGGTGGGTATGGTCTGCTTGACCCATGGTGGAGCAGTGGCTGGCTGTACCGGATGCCGATCACTATCGACAATACGCAGAACGACCTTCTTACCGAGCATCAGGTCTTCTTCGAGATCAACGGTTCCTCGACCGGGTTCTGGAATAATGTGCAAGAAGACGGTGGTGATGTCCGCTTCTTGCGCCAGGTTGATGGCTTTTTGGAGTCAGAGTGGTACGATACCAGTTTTGCACACCGGCTTCCGCTCACGATTGCGACAACCTCAATCAGTGACGACCTCTTAAGTTTTCCAGTCTACGTCGACCTTGCAGATCTCGGTGATGATTTCTGGACTAACGTCAAAGCAGACGGTGGCGATATTCGTGTCACTGCCGGAGATGGTACGAGTGAACTGCCACGCGAGCTGGTCTCGATCGCCACAACTACTAAGACCGGGGAGCTGTACTTCCAGGCAAATGCCCTCTCGACGACGACCGAGAGCACCTTTTACCTCTACTTTGGATCTTCTACAGCAACCAATTATGCTGATACCGACACGTACGGTGCGCACAATGTGTGGGATGATGATTACGTGCTCGTTGCACACATGGATGATCTCACAACAAGTTCCATTGAGAACAGTGCCGGCAACAGCAATGATGGCACAAAGGATGCCCCCCTTAATCCGGTCGAAAGCAGTGGCAAATTCGGGCAGGCGCAAGATTTTGTCGATGACGATGTGAGTCATGGCGACCTTGGTATTGCTGCGGGAAGCTCGACTGTAGAAGTATGGGCACGACCTGACCTTTTGTCTGGAGGAAGTAGTGAACAAGATCAGTATGGCTTCACAATTCTTGCGTCGGCACCGGGCAGTGGTGGTACGTATTCGCCGTGGCTCACACTTGGTGGTTCCGGCGGTGCTGCTGATGAGGTGCGGTACTGTGCGTACACAGATAGCGCGACGTGTCCCACGTCAAGTGGTGCCGGTCTGACTGCCGGCGAGTGGTACTATATCGCAGCTACTTCTTCTAAAGGTGGCGCAACGGGAGTGTCGATCAATGGCCGCTCGGTACTCAACTACACCAACGGGGGTACGCGCAACTGGGGTAATACGTTCACGCTTGGAGATCTGCGCCCAACGCGCGCCATATACTTCGATGGTTTGATTGATGAAGTGCGTGTTACGAGTGGTATACGCAGTACTGCCTGGGTGGATACAACGTACGCGAATATGTCGACCACTACAGATTTCTATGCTACGTCAAGTATTGAAACGTATGTGGCGCCGGTGACTGCAGAGCTTGACCATTGGACACAGTACTTCTCTTCAAGTACTGAAGAAGCATGGTTCTGGGTGCAGGTCGATGAACTTGCGGCGAATGCATCGACGACGATCTACCTCTACTACGGCAATGCCGGTGCCGCCGATGTGAGCGACATGTATGAGCCCTTTACATACGCGACACTGACGCCAATCTACTACCAAGTGCGAGACAATGGAGGCGGCGGTACCATTGAGGTCGCAAGCTTGATTGACGACAACGTAGTGCAGCTCAACAATGGTGCCACAAGTACGCTCAATCGTCACCAGACGATCTCCTACAGCACGTTCACTGCGACGTCGGTTGTGAAAGCTTTGGGGCCGGTTGTTGCCAAAGCAAGTGGTCTTGCTGCGGGTGATATGCTTGCGCCGATCGGGTTTGCGACGACTTCATACGTGCAACTGTCGACCCGAGATCAAAACAGCAATTACCACATGTACGCTCCATTTGCGTCAACAACAGTGCGCATCTATGACGGCGGAAGTGGAACGCCCGAGCAGGTGTTCAATGTCGGCACCTCAAGTGCGTTTACGCAGGCGAATAACACCGGCACGCTTGGAATAGTGGAGTCCACTGATCCTGTTTTGTTTGTGCACGATAACAGTGCACCGCGCGATGGTTTCGTTGCGTACCCGCCCACTGCGAGAGATATATACGGCATTAGTTCTAGCAACGCATACGTTGGTGTGGGTACTACCGGTACCGACTTCGACATAGCTTGTTCCGGAGGGGGGAGCACAAGCGTGACCGGACAAAGTAGGGGTACGAACTATACGAACACTACGTGTGGGGGTAGCGCGGAAGGTGCTGGTGATGCTGTGCGGTACTACAATACAACACAGCCTATCGCGGCAATCCAGCAAGCAGATAGCGACGGTGGCGAATCGACGGTGTACCTTCCCTCACTTGAGTTTAGTGCCGAGTACTTCTTGCCCACCGATGCTGCTTACCTCGCGATTGTATGTTCTCCTGAGTGGGGTGATGTAAATCTTGCGGTCTATGACAACACCGACTCGATCGTCGCCGGCACGGAGGTCACGTGTAGTCCCTCAGGTACTCAACCGGGTAAACAGTATCTCGGTAGTCCAGATACCACCACATACAATGCCGGTTACAGCATTGCCTCCACTGATGATCCGCAAAAACCGTTTTATCTCCTCTACGAGGATATGGAATATACTGGCTCTGATACCGGTGGTGATGAGAACAACCTCTTTGGTGCGGTGCAGTTTAGGAAAGGTGCGCGCATTAGTGTGACAGACTACTCGGTGGGTGACGAAGAACTATCGACTGAGCCTCTTTACACACAGTCGACCTTCAGGTTCTACGCCAATGAGGACGCTGAGCCCCCGACGGATCCGTGGCCTGAGGGCACTGAGGATAATATCGCGGAAGATCAGGCAGTGACCGCAATCTATGCGGTGGATACGGGTGACGTCATTCGGTTGCGGACTGGTATCACTGTCTCGAACGTACCTGTGTACGCAACCGAGAACAATGTGAAGCTACAGTATGTAGAGTCAGCTACGTGTGACGCAAGCGGGCTCTCGTGGGCCGACGTCGGTTTAGTCGGTGCAGGTGGTACGCCGTGGCGTGGGTACTCTAATGCTTCACTCACTGACGGTGACACCCTTTCTACGACGACGCTCTCAACTGCTGATGTTTTGGGAAGTTATGAAGAGGCAAACCAGTCTGCCTTATTCCCCAATGACGTAGCGGTGGGTGAGACTATGGAGCATGACTGGGTGTTGGAGAACAATGGGGCGAACCCGAACAGCTCATACTGTTTCCGTGTCGTTTTGAGCGATGATACACCATTTGCAAGCTATACTGCCTACCCGCGCATTGAGACCAACAGTGCTCCGGACGAGCCGACAATCGTGGCACCCTTTGACAATGCGAAGGTGTGGGATCTCACACCCGAGCTGCGATTTGTCGCAACGGATGAAGCGTCTGATGATGTAGACTATCAGGTACAGATCGACGATGATTACTCATTTGCTGACCCTGTTGTAGTTGATGCAAGCTCTACGTCGACACCGACCGCATTCAGCAACCTTACTGCGCCGAGTGATAAGGCACCGTTTACGTCCGGTAACGTAGTTGCCTACACGGTACAAGCTCCTCTTACTGACGGTATTACATACTACTGGCGTGTACGTGCGCGAGACACCAATGGTAGCGGTGCGTGGGGGGCATGGACTGAACCGGCACGGTCGTTCACGACCGACACCGGGCTCTCTGTTTCTACTTGGTTCCAAACCACCGAGGAACAGTTCGTGACGGACTCGGTTACCGCACTGAGCGTGACAGCAAGCGATGATGTACGCATGCCCGGTACCGTAGGTGAGTATGGTACGGTCACGCTTTCCGGTGAGGGTTGGAGCACGGTGGAGCTCGAACATAATTACCGTGACCTGGTCGTGGTCGCAAGTCCTCGGTACGCTGGGAACACCGTGCCAGCTCGTACGCCGCGAGTCCGCAACAAGGCCGGTGATAGCTTCGAAATCAAGGTCGCGGGCAGCGAATATACAGAGGCGGTCACCGGAAGTACGGTAGTTGACTGGGTGGCGATGGAGGCTGGTTCGTGGACTATCGAGGGTGGAGGAGCCGGGACGCAGGTGATTGCGGGTACGGAGCTTGTAGAGCACATCTATTGCCGCACTGCATCGACCACAGGTCCGCAGACCGGCGTGTCGTTCTCGCCCGCATTTAGCAGTGCGCCGGCTGTCTTTCATACGGTGAGCTCGAACAATGATGCTACGTGGATCACCTCGAGTGTGCACAACGGTACGGATACCGCGGACGAACCCACCACGACTGGTATGGGCATGTTGTTGCAACAGGCGTACGGTGCAGCGCAGGATGTGTGTTATGATCATGATCCCGAAGATGTGGATTACATCGCCTTTGAGCCCGGGCACTTTTACCCGCCAACCGGTGAGTTTGAGGCACGTAATTCGGCAGATGTCATTGTAGGACCTGCTTCAACCGGGGCGCCGGTCGGACAAGCATATACGACCGCGTTCCCATCAGCGCCTGCGGTAACACTTGCTGCACTCATTGGTGTGGATGGATCGGATGGTGGATTTGCGATGGTGGACACGCGAACTGCCGGCACCGCATCAACATTATATATGGGCGTCGACGAGGATGGTGCTGGTGGTGGTGACGTGGCTGATCGCGGACATACCGACGAGCCGGTATCTATGCTCGCATTCTTGCATGCAACCGGCACGATCCGAGCACTCTACAGCGGCACGCTCATCTCAACCGGTGCTGACTTCGATGATGCGGAAATCGGTAATCGCTGGGGATCAGCTTCGTGGAACGATACGCATGCCGCAGGTACGGACATACTCTACCAAGTGCAGTACTTTGGTGGCGGTGGCTGGCAGCTTATTCCGGATACAGTCCTTCCCGGGAACTCAATCGGTACGAGCACATCACCGATTGACCTCTCTGATGTTGACACCGGTACCTACAACCAACTGCGACTCGTTGCAAACTTCTCATCGACCGGAACGACAACGACCGCTGTCCTCTACGACTGGACGATCAGTTGGAGTCAGGGTGTGTATACGCCTGTACATGAACGTCCATTTGATAACGAAAAGGTCGCAACAACGTCCCCAACACTCCGTTTCAATACCTCCGATCCTGAGGGTGACGACATTACGTATGAGGTGATGTGGTCTACCGACCGGAGTTTTGCTATAGCAAGTTCAAGTGTCTCCGATACGGACCCAGGTTTCGTGAATAACGATACCGGCGGGGACACTGATCCGTTTACCTCGGGCGACAGCATCAGCTTCACGCTACCAGACAATGCGCTTGTGGAGGGCGAAACGTACTGGTGGCGTGTACGAGGTCGCGACCCGGGGGGTGACAACCTGTGGTCGTTCTGGAGTACGGAGCAGAGTATTACTGTAGACAGCACTATTGCGGTATCAACATGGCACCAGACCACACAAGAGCAGTTTAGTAATGACACTCTGAGCGGACTCTCTGCTAATGTTTCTGATGATGTGGGTATACAGACAGCGGTTGGTGAGTACGGCACGTACACTGCAACCGCAGGCACGTGGGAGACCATTACGCTTGCAAACAGTTACAGTGACCCGGTAGTAGTTGCTTCCGTACGCTATGCACCAACCTCAGAGACCCAGCGTGCAGCTCGTATCAAGAACAAGACCGGCACTAGCTTTGAGCTCCTGGTGAGCAACTTCGACACACAAGGCGAAGGTACGACGAACCTTCTTACTGGTGCGTCTACCACGGTCGACTGGATCGTTGTGGAAGCGGGTGAATGGACGATCGATGATGGTGGAAGTGGTATACGGGTGGTTGCCGATACGCAAGAAGATGCTGCCGGGATTCAACAAGGTGGCTCATACTCGGGCAGTGTCTCTGATGTGGTGAGTTTCAATCCGGCGTTTTCTTCGCCACCTGCAGTTCTCGCGAATGTTTCGTCCGAAAATGATTCAAAGTGGGTATGGGCAGGTGTCGATGACACGGTCGACTACCGAAATCCACCAACCGCAAGTACGCTCGGCCTCTACCTACAGCGCGGGTTCGGGGATTCTAATCATGCTGCTGAGAATATCGACTATATAGCCTTTGAGACCGGGCATGGTACGAACAATGGTGTTGAGTTCGACATACAGAACCTTGTTCGTTCTCCTAACAACTATGTCGACTGCTGTACTGCAGGCGGTGAGGCAGTTTCCTTCACGTCACCATTTAGTACGGTACCGCAGACGATCGTCGTACATTCTCAGGGGATCTATGGTGGTAACGGTGGCTGGATGTTGATCGAGAATAGCGGAAGCGAGGTCTCAACCTCGCAGGTATGGTTGACGATGGACGAAGATGGTCCGGATACGACCAGTCGCGGGCATACAGAAGAGGGGCCCGGTATCGTCGCGTTTGCATCCAGTACTGGCAATATAGTGCGTATTGGCGGTGCGTTGTCGGGAACCATTACTAGTCAGCCGATCGAGTTTGCCGATGGTACCGGGCCAAAATGGGGTGAGTTCACCTGGAACGACGCAGTGCCATCCACCAGTACGAGCACGTATCAGGTGCTCTATGCAACCGGAACAAGTTATGCCTTGATCCCTGATAGTGCATTACCAGGTAACGAAACAGGGACAAGTGCATCGCCCATTGACCTTGGTTCGCTCGATATCAATATATATGATGATCTGCGAGTCCGCTCGTCGTTTGTGTGCACGCCAGCAGGGGATTGTCCGACGCTCTACGATTGGACGGTGAACTGGTCTGAGGGTATCGACGTTTCGGGGACGGCGTACGAGCACGACGAGACCACGCCGCTCAATACTGGCACGGTGCGGATCGCGTTAAACGGCGTGTTGCAGCCAAGCACTGCGTCAATAAGCAGCGGTAGTTGGACGTTGAATAACGTGAATGCGTTTCCCGACGATATCGTGACCGTTTGGATCGAAGGCGCGGCGACCTCGAGCAGGGCGGTTGCGGTCACGAAGTACGACGGCACGAACGACATTACTGGCATGCTCCTTCAGGAGCGTCATGTGACGCTCGGTTCGGATGAAGATCCGATGCTTACAAACGCCGATCTCGCTCTATACGACAATTCTGTTTCGGGGAATGTCAGCATCATTCACGATGTGTCCGCAGCAAACGATTTGTCCGGTTGTGTAGTGGGTGGCTGCGATGATGTGGTGCTGTACGTGCAGAGTGGTACCACGTATCGTCCTGACAGTAGCAGTTCTGGCAATGTAACGGTGCACGATGTGCGTATCAATGGGGCGCTCGTTGCTGATGGCAACTCGATCTACGTGAGCGGGTCGTGGGACAACAATGGCGGGTTCGTTGCAGGCACCGGCGTCGTGGTCTTCACCGCGACTTCAAGCGAGGAGACGATCGACTCGACCGGTGCCGCAACGAGCAGTTTCCATCAGGTCACATTTGGCTTCAGTAGCGGCAACGCCACATGGACTCCGGTAACTGCACTTGATGTCAACGGTGCGCTTTCAGTGTCCTATGGCACGTACCACGCGGGCGGGTTGCCGATTACCGTTGCGGGCAATCTGGTGATTGGGGCAAATGGTACATGGGACACCGGTAGTGCCACAACCACGCTCGACGGGACGGGGCTTGCGACGATCGCCGATAGCTCGATTGGGCAAGATCTTGGTATCGTGTCTGTCTCTGGTACGAGCAAGACCGTGCGATTGCAGACTCCTGCGATAGTGACCGACCTTTGGATTGCTGCGGGCAACACCTTCGACGTGACAGCAAATGACTATGCGCTCGAAGTGCAGGGTGATTTTGTGAACACAGGTAACTTTACCGCACAAGAGGGTACGGTGACGTTCACTGCGACCACGACCGGGCGGGTGGTGAGCCCCGGCCCATCGGAATTCTATAACCTGACCTTCAATGGTGTGGGGGGTAACTGGGCATTCCCAGTTACCGATCTCTCGGTCGGCAACGATCTCGCAATCACCAACGGCACCGTGGTCGCTCCGGTCGGGACGCTCACAGTCGGTGGCGACTTCACCGCCGATGCCACGTTCGTACATAACAACGGCACGGTGCGGCTATCGTCCAACACGGTTGGTAACGTGGTGACGCCGGGCAGTAATCCGTTCTACAACCTCACATTCTTCGGTGGGAGCGGTACATGGAGTTTTGGGCAGAATTATGCAACCACTTCGAATAACTTCGATATCCTCTCCGGCGCTGTGACGCTGCCAGCAACACATTTGTACGTTGCGGGTGACTTCGAGAATGAGGCGGGTAGTTTCTCGCACAATCATGGCGAGGTGCAGTTCAATACCGTGGGGACACAGAAGCTCCTTGAACTAGGTGGTTCGGAGCTGTACGACGTTCGATTTACCGGTGCCTCTGCGGGAGCAGGTGACTGGTATAGTACCGCATGGCCGTATCGGTATGGTATCACGATACAGGCCAGTGAGGTTGATGAGGATCTTACCGACTTCCCGGTATATGTAGACCTTGCTGATGCGCCACAGTCGCTCTTTGATAATGCACAGTCAGATGGTGCGGATATTCGCGTAGCCGATACGAGTGGCAGTCCGGTGCCAATTGAGCTCGTGTCATTCTCTACGACCACACGTACCGGGGAGCTTCATTTCAAGGCATCGAGCTTAAGTAGTTCCGTAGATACAACATACTACGTGTACTATGGTAACGTGAGCGCACTGCCACTTCCGGACAATGATACGCTCGGTGCTGAGAACGTATGGACAAACAACTACCTTGCCGTATACCACCTCAACGAGGATGTTACAGGTACTGGCAACATTGACGCGTACAGAGACTCAACCGACAATAACGCACACGGTGATGATTACATCAGTGCTGCGCGAGTGAGTGGTAAGGTTGGCTACAGTGTCGATATGACACCCAACACAAACACCGACCGGATCATGATCCCACACACGATCGCAGATGGTGCCACCGACATCACTGCTTCGTACTGGTTCAATACTACGCACGACGGTCAGATGGGTGTGGTGTCCGGGGGGAGTAGTAGTAATGATAACGAGTACTTACTTTTCTTTGCGAGTAACGACGCGTTCCGTCTCTATACCGGAGCGGGTTCCGGTGGTAACGTCGAGTGGGGGTTCTCGGCTATCGACGATGGGGTGTGGCGGCACATGACAGTGGTGCGTGATCAGACCGAGGGAGAGGCGCGGCTATACCTTAATGGCCAGCCGGATAATGAAAACCCGGAGAATACCACACTGGGTGCGCTCACCATTGCGTCCGGGTGGCTCGTTGTTGGTCAGGAGCAGGACTCCGGACCCTCCTATGCAGACAATCAGGACTTTGAAGGGTATCTTGACGAGCTTCGTTTTGTGCAAGGAACTCGCACTGCCGAGTGGATCAGTACAGAGTATAACAATCAAAACGCACCCGATACGTTCTATGCGACGACGTCGGTCGAGACGGTTGCGAGCCGTAGTTTTGTGGATGCAAGTGCACTGATTGCCGGTGATGTGGCCATTGATGGTGGGCTTGTGACACTGCCGACCGGCACACTCACGCTTGAGGGGTCGTTGCAGAACACCGGAGGCGAGTTTGATGCGAACGACGGCGAAGTACTCTTTGCAACGAGTAGTACCGGCCACGTGATAGATGTTGGTGGGTCTGAATTCTACGATGTCACCTTCAATGATTCGGCAGGTGGTTGGACTGTTACCTCGGACGCGACTAGCACCAATGACTGGACGATCACTGCAGCGGGCGATCTTACTATAGACAATGGTGTGCGTGCTGCTGTACTCGGCGTGTTTGCAAACAATGACCCTGCCGGAACCGATTGGGCCGGCTCGACACTCGCACTGTTGTCGGGAACCGGCTACACAATCGGTACCCGCACGTCTCCTGGTGAGCTCTATGGTACGCTCGTAGTTGGTCCAAACACCGACATACGGCTTTGGCAGTCGAGTGCCGCGAGCTATGACGTGGACAGCAGCGGTTCGCTCTATAGCCAAGATCACGCAGGCAATGATGGTGAGCTCTACATCTGGGGTGATTATGTTCGAACGAGCGGAAGCGATCACTGGAGCCGTCTCACTGACTTCGATGGTACCGGGATAGGTGGTTCGCCCCGCGATGCCGCGGTCTACATCGCAGATGGTGCGTCGCTTACGTACACAAACGCAACACTAGAGCTTCGCGGTGACAGCACCGGCACAACTACAGTGCAGAACCAGGGCTCCGGTTCGTATGCGCTTTCACTCACCGATAGCACGATTGACGCGCAGTACTACTCGGTGCGTGATACTAGCTTTGACGGTATGCAGTTGTTTGGGAGTACGACAATTGCGTCGCTTGCTGATGGTGCATTCACGCTCACGTTTGACGGTGGTAGCAGTATGACAGTATCGAGTACGACGATTGATGAAAACCCAGCACTCCAGATCGAACGGGTTTCATTCTCGACATCGACCGGTATTACGAGTGGATTCAATGTGAGTGCGACGGGAACGGCATCGAGCTACTGGTGGTTCAGGAATCACTACGGTAATTATGACGGGGAAGACAATGATGGAAATGATGGCAACCCGGGAAGCATTCGATGGGACGATTCCGGGTACACGGTTGACATATCCGGCACCGTGTACAGTGGGGAAGGGGTTGGTGTCGGTACCGTGTGTGATGACACGACACAGGTCGTGACGCTCGTGGTGGATGGAGGCAGCTCATACACTGCCGAGTGTTCAAGTGCGGATGGTTCGTATTCGATCAGCAGCGTTTCGTTCTCGGGTGATGCAACGCTCGTGGCGTACCTTGCGACATCGACAGGAGCGCACGCAGCAACCGTGTCGCGTACGCCGACAGTGGATATCACCAATTTCGACCTCTACGAACACTACGTAATCGCACGACATGAAGACGTAGATCCGCTCACCATAGAAGAGATGGCGAGCTACGACGACGATGATGACGCCACCGTACCGTACAATGCAGATAGTGTACTAAATACACTAACTATTGACCCCGACACGTCGCTCCTCGTCTTTGCTGGTAAGGAGTTCGCCCCGGGCGGTGATGTAACGTTAAATTCGGGTACAGGCATGAGCTATGACGGAAGTATGGTACTGCAGTCAGGAAGTACACTTACCGCAGCAGGGACTGAGAGCTACACGGTGGGTGGCAGTTGGGATGCAGCGTCGGACTCCACCTTTACCGCAGCAAACTCGACCGTGACCTTCACTGCAACCTCTACCGGCAGCACGGTGAGCGCATACTCGTCGTTCTACGATGTGGTATGGAGTGGTGCCGGTGGGTCGTGGAGCGTGGACGTGCCACTCACTATAGCAAACGATGCCGACATGCTCGCCGGAACGCTTGAGGGTGCAAGTGATGTTACGGTCGAGAGTGGGGCACTTGCCGGAGACGGCGAGGTCGCGATGACCGGTGGTACAGTAACGCTTGAGACCGGTGGTTCGTTTGGAGGTACGACCGATTGGACGTTCAACAATCTTACCCTTGGTGACGGTGTTGGGGGTAGTACCACGAAGGTGGGGAGCGGTTCTGTGACGACAAATGGCATTCTCACTGTGAGTGCCGGTCATACACTGAACGCCGGCGGGAGCGAATGGGTGCTCATGGGAGCAGGAAACGCGCTGTCGGTATCCGGCACGTTCAATGCAGACACCTCTACGACCACGTACGCTACGACAACCAACATGATCGTTGCGCCGCTCGACTATTACAACGTGGTACTTGCACCGCAAGGAGTAGGAAGTCCGACCTATACCTTTGCCGCAGGCAGCCTGGGCGCAGAGACGCTCACAATTGGAAACGGGTCTGACGCTGTTACGGTAAGTGCAGACGCCAACGACCCACTCCTTGTTGTGGCAGATGATGTAGTGATTGCCGCAAATGCAACATATGAGGCGGCAAGTGCTAACGACCTGCGCATTGGTGGCTCATTCACCAATAGCGGTACCTTCAATGCCAATGCCGGCGGTGTTGTGTTTAATTCGACCAACATAGGCGAAACGGTTACGACCGGCGGTGACGCGTTCCATGCACTCACTGTAGATGGTGTAGGAGGTGGTTGGACGTTTGTAGATAGCGCTACCTCGTCGGGCAACACCACGCTCACTAACGGCACGTCGCTCGTCTTTGGATCTGGGAACACGTTCACGGTAGAGGGCATGTTTAGTAATGCTATGGGTGCCGCGACCGACTGGAGCGGATCGACGCTCGTGCTTGATTCGGGTACGTCTTATACGGTTAATACGAAGGGTGCAGTGGGAGACGAGTATGAGACGCTTGAACTTGGGGCGAACACCGATGTACGTATCTGGAACTCCACGTCGTCACTCTACACAGTCGCACCAACTGCCTCGCTGTATTCAATGGATCATGATGGCAGTGATGGCGCGCTTTACATTTGGGGTGACTATGAGCGTGTAACTGGTGATGATCACTGGAGCTACGCGACCGACTTCGATGGTGCCGACCTTACCCTTGGCAGCAATGAACGTTCCGTTGACGTGCGACTCGCAGATGGTGCGACAACTACACTTTCGGGTGGTAGTCTGTCGATTCTTGGTGCAGATGGTGCGACGACGACCATACACGCACAGACTGGCACGTACGGTTTCCGTGTGACCGGTGGCACGTTTGCGGCGCAGTACTATGAAGTGCGTGATACGGTGATGGATGGTGTATCTTTGAGCGGAAGCCCGACGGTGACACAAATGGGCAATGGTGACTTCTTGGTCAAGGCAGACGGCGGCACTGCGCTCACGATTGATGGCACTGTGCTTGATCAGAATCCCGTCAAGACCTGGCAGAACATTCGCTTCGCTCTCGGTGCGGTTGCGACCGGCACCAACGTGACGGTGACCGGTAGCAGTGTCTCGTCGTGGCGGTTCCTGCCAGGGAGCGGTGCACTCTATGGCGAAGACTATGATGACGATCCTGCGGGAGATCCTGGCTACGCAATCTTCTCCGATTCCGCGGCTGATGTCACGATCTCCGGCAACGTCTACAGTGACGAGGGGATGACAGTGCCGGGTATCTGTAACGGTTCAACGCAGGTGGTGCGATTGGTGGTGAACGGCAACGAGGGCACCGCACAGACCGCCTCGTGTGCGTTGGGCACCGGGTACTACGAGATCAGTGGTGTCCAGTATGGTCCGGATGATTCAGTGGTGGTGTATCTCAATGACACCAGTCTGCAAGCTGCGAACGTGACAACCGACCTCATCACGAGTATCAACAACATGCACCTCTACGCGAATCGCGTCATTGTGCGGCATGAAGACACGGAGCCGATAGCGATCAAAGAGCTCGCAGTGTATGACAGCAGTAATGATCCAGACATTCTCTTCACCGCTGCTACAACCACCGTTCCGCATACCTTCGCGATGCCTGCAGACAGCAAGCTGATCGTGTGGGATGGTAAGACGTTTGCGCCGGACGGTGACGTGACGTTGAATTCCGGCACTGGCACCGCCTATGACGGGACGCTTGAGCTACGCACCAACGCTGCGTACGTGTCCTCCTCGACCGTGAGTGAGACGATTAGTGTGGGCGGGTCGTGGCTCACCGGTTCCGGTGCAACATTTAGTGCGGGTCTTTCGTCGGTGAGCATGCTTGGTACAAGTTCAAGTATGGTAGTGAGTCCGGACACATCACCATTCTATGACTTGACCTTTGATGGGACGGGCGGTACGTGGACTTTTGCAGATCGGAACGCGACCACAACGAGCGACTTCACGATAAGTGCGGGTACGGTCGTGGTGGCGTCGAGTAGTCTTTCGGTCGGCGGTTCGCTTACAAATGGAGGTAGTATGGACGCCGCCTCAACCACGATCACATTGCTGAGTAGCGACCCTGAGACGGTGGCCTTCAATGGAGACTCGGTCGGCTCTCTCACATTTGCCGGCAGTGGTACATTCACGATGACCGATACTGATGCGACAAGTACGGGCGCAGTTACGATCTCAAGCGGTTCGGTGCATATGCCATCCGGCACGTTTGCGGTACGGACGAGCTTTGTAAACAGTGGTGGCACGTTCAGTATGCCGGTGGGTACGTTGCGGCTCTATGGAGATGAAGTAGCGCAGTCGATTACGCTCAATGGCTCAACCGTACATGAACTGCGAATTGACGGCTCAGGTTCGTGGTTGTTTGGTGATGCGCTCGCAACGACGACCGGCTCGGTGCTTGTGAACGCCGGTGCGCTCACCGCACCAATGACTCACTTTGGTGTCGGAGGTTCACTCGACGTATCTGGGAGCTACAATGCGAACGGCGGTGATACGTACTTCTTCGGCACCTCAACCGGAAACACGGTGAACGGTAACGGTGCACTTTTTGCCAATGTAACCTTTAACGGGGTTGGTGGTGGTTGGACAGTGGCAACGAGCAGTACCTCTACCGGTGCGTGGCGGCTGCTCCAGGGGGCATCGTTTACGATGGCGACAGGGACAACGCTTGAAGTGCAAGATGTGTTTACAAACAATATGAGTGACAGTGCGACCGATTGGACTGACAGTACACTGTACCTCAATGCGAGCGGCACGAGCTACACCGTAAACGACAAGAGCACAGATGGGGACACGTACGCATCATTCGTGATCGGTGACCATACGGACGTGTCGGTTTGGAACAGCAGTGCCGCAACTACTACTGTTGCAGCATCAAGCTCATTGTACTCGATGGATCATGGCGATACCGACGGCGCATTGTCGATCTGGGGTGAGTATATCCACACGAGTGGCACCGATTACTGGAGTTACGACCGAGACTTTGATGGCGCGACACTCTCTGGTATCGCGCGCCGACCAGCCAACGTATCGATCGCACCAAGTGCATACATTATATATAGTGGTGGCGGGCTCCAAATGGATGGTGAGGCGAATGCGACCACCACAGTTGATGTGATGGGTGGCAGTGGTACGTATGCGCTCTCATTCAGTGGAAGCTCGCTTGCACTTTCCTACGCGCAGTTGCGGGGCATGAATGCTGCGGGGTTCGTGCTCAGTGGGACGCCGAGTATTACTGCGTTCAATAATGTCGATCTTGTGCTCGGTGTGGATGCGGGTGTAGCATTTGATGTCGCTGCCTCGGTCATTGATCAAAACCCAACGCAGACGTATGCAACGATGTACTTTGCCACGTCGAGTGGTGTTGCGACGGGCACCAACGTCAAGGTGACGGGTGCAACTACAAACTACTGGCGACTGATCCCAAGTTATGGCAATTTTGATGGTGAAGTGCACGACAGTGATGGTGCAGATGCTTGTGGAGCAATTCGTTGGCAAGACAGTACGTGTCTTGAAGTGTCGCAAGCACAGTATCGTTTCCGTGCAGATGACGGCGGCGAAGGGGCACCAGACAACGAGTGGTATGATCAGGATTGGAGTTACCGAAAGCCGATCACAGTTTCGAATCCAAATGCGACCACGCTCACTGATTTCGCCCTGAAGATCGCTCTGCCGAAGGAGGTTGATATGGAGTCAGATTACAGTGATCTCGTCTTTACTGATGAGAACGGTACTTCCACAATTCCGTTCTACGTAGAGTCCTACACGACCGCAACTGCGACAGTGTGGGTTAAGGTGCCGAGCATTTCGGGTAATGACACCGCAAAGGTGTATGTGTACTACGGAAATACATTCGCAGTTGATAGTCAAAATGGTTCCAGCACATTCAGTGCATTTGACGATTTTGAGGATAACAACATCGATGAGTATAGTGGTGACACGACAAATTTTGCCACGAACGGTTCGTTTGCGTGGCAAAAGAGCTACGGACTCTCTGCGGCAGGCGGAAAAACAACAACACAGACATCACCGGGCATGTATCGTACCGATCGCACAATCTCGCAGGGGTCGGTAATCACGTACTACCAAAAGGTTGAGAGTGGGGGCGAAGATGAACCATGTACATACTTTGGCGTACAGGGATCTGGTCAGAATTATGCGGTCTGTCTTGACCAGTATCCGAGTGATCAGGTCGTACTTGCGAAGGATGTCACGAGTAATGATGGCTCGGGTACCGTCATTGCAACCGATGCAATAACGTATACCGCGGGTACGTACTGGTACCGTGTGCAGATCGAATGGTTGACCGATAACTCGATCGATATAGAAGTGTTCGATTATACCGACACAAGCGTTGCAACTATTTCCGATAGCGATACAACGTACACGTCTGGCGGCTTCGGGTTTGGTTTCTGGGGGCAGACACAGGGGTGGGATTACTTTATTGCACGTCCGTATGCGGCGAGTGAGCCCACATACATGATAGGCTCACAACAGCAGGGCGGTGGCGCAACCTGGCGGGCTGCACAAAATACCTCCATTAGTCAGGATAGCAATACGCCATTCCGTGTACGTGTGTCTGTTGAGAATAGCGGGCTCACCATCACCGATCAACAGTTCAGACTTCAGTATGCAAGCAAGACCGGATATGGTTCTTGCGGTGCTGTACCGAGCGTGAGTTACAACGACGTACCGAACGTGGCTGGGTGCGGCGTTTCGCCTGTCTGCATGGTGTCGTCTCCTCAGTTCGATGATCAGGATGTGACGACACAGTTGCTTGACACATCAAGTGCGCTTGCGTTCACTGCCGGGTATATGGTCGAAAACCCGAGTAATCAATCGACATCAATGACGGTCGCGACCAGTACACTGACCGAGATCGAATATGCGATCGAGCTCACGAGCTTCGCCTCGGACTCCTCCTACTGTCTGCGGACCACCAATGGTGGACTTGAGCTTGACTCCTATGCACAGATTCCGGAGGTATCGGTGAACGGTGTGCCGGTCATTACATCTTGGACACTCAATAATAACCAGCCGATCTACCTTATGGAGGGTGAGGCTGCGACCATTATGGCAACCGGTACGGCGACCGATGTAAACGGCGACCTCCTGTACGCAACGAGTACTATCTACAGGAGCGGTGTCGGCCCAACGTGCCTCCCCAATGAGAATAACTGCTATCAACTCAGTAGTTTTGATTGCGTTGCGGTCACTTGTGATACTACGTCATGTGACTACGAATGTAGTGCTGATCTTCAGTACTTCGCGGAGCCGACCGATATAGGTACCTACTCGACCGAAAGCTGGGATGCACAGCTCTTTGTGACCGATCTTACCGGCAACGTCGCTACAGCGACTGCAGAAAATGTAGACGTTATGACCATGCACGCGCTCGCGGTTACAAGCGGTGAGATCAATTACGGCACTCTTGAGCTCGAACAGGATACCGATGCAGATGTGAAGCAGTCAGATCTGCAGAACACCGGCAATGCAGCGATAGACGTCCAGGTAGAGGGAACAGATATGACCGGAGGAGTGGGTTCCACCATTCCTGCGGCAAACCAGCTTTACTCAACCAGTAGCTTCACGTACTCGAGCTGTGTGATATGTACCGCACTCTCAGGAACGGCGAGCACCGTTGAGGTTGATCTCGACAAGCCTACGTCAACTACACCGGTTACCGATTCGCTCTACTGGGGGATATATATCCCGACTAACACTGAGGCGGTGCCGCATACCGGGCACAATACGTTCTACGCAACTGCCGACTAGCGCCCATTTGTTTTAGCTATGAGTATCAAGCTGACACAGAGATATATCGGCGCACATCGTGATCGTACGGCACAAGAGGGGATAACCCTTATCGAACTCCTGGTGGTGATAGCTATACTCGGCATCTTGGCTTCCGTAGTGCTTCCTCGGATGAGTGGTGGCGTTGAGCTTGCGCGGGAGAAGCGCGCGGTTTTTGAAATGCGGCAGATGGAGAACGCACTGTACCGCTATGAAGACACGCATGGGGTGTGGCCTGGCGACGTGGATAGGAACTTGCCGCCAGGCCTGGAAGAGTTCTTGGCGAGCGGGGACGCAGATGGTTGGCCTGATGCACCATTTCCCGGAAGTGTGTATGACTGGGACGTCTGGGACGATCCTGATAATCCGGGCGAGCGTATATACCAGATCAGTATACGGTTCTGCCCGATGGGAGGTCCGATCGATGCGTGCAAATTCCCGCACCGAGAGTGGGCGGATGGATTTCAGGTGAACAGTTCGATGTACTGGTGTCTCGAGGGAGCATGTCGCCCACACATCTCCGAGCCCGTTGATTATCCCGGGTACTGTGTAAACTGTCCTTAAACGAAGTCTTCTATGCGTGCAGCAATTCTCACCATACTGTTTGCAGCACTTGCTGGTGGGGGTGGTGTGTACCTGTGGACGTACTACGGTGGTGTTGCGGGGGAGAAAGAGTCAGCAGTTGCGTTTATTGATGCGTATGGAGACTATGCGGAAATTGCCGATAGGGTCGACTTGCTCGTGCATCTACCCGGAACACAGGACAACATAGAGCGAGCAGAGTTGGAGCAGCTGCTCACGACCGTGCTCACGAGTGATCTCGCGCCGGAACGACGCGATACACTGTCGCGACTTGCGTACCAGAATCTTGATGTGCTGAAGAAAGAAGTCGATGCCGCTCAAGCCGCACAGGCTGAACTGTACGAGCGGCTACAGGTGCTTGATAATACCGCACGCACTTTTCAGGGAACACGACTACGTACACTGGCACAGGACGTGGTGACGCGTGCGCGAATGCGGGCTGAGCTTACGTCACGCATTACATCCATTCTGTCTGAAACCAATGAGCATACGCATGCAATACTTACCCAGATCCTCGAAGATGATGGGGAGCTTACGCAATTACATATCGCAGAGATCAATACGGTGACAGAGGCTGCAGAAGCACGGCACGCGCGCACGGTTGCGCTCTATGACGATCTGGTTGTTACGAGTGGTGAGCTTCAGCAATCGGTTGAGTTGTTCGTGCGTGTTGCGTTGTAACGCTATCCACCTCTTGTGCGTGTACTCCACACAAAAGTACGGCATACTGGTACTATGCGCGAATACGTACGTGTCCGTGTAGCACTTATTGCAGGCGTTCTCACGCTTCTCTTGGGGCTTGGAAGTGCGTTGGTGGCAGGTCATCAGCGTGCCGAGCTGCAGTTGGCTCAGACCGCCGACACCGTGACACTCAGTGAGTCTGAGTGTATCGACGATTACTTTTCCCAGGGCGGGGAGTGGCCGGATGCATGCGATCAGTACTACTTGAACTACACGAACTCTTCCTCGACAGCAGAGCCTGTGAGTACGGTCTCGTATGATACCTGCGTGCAGTATTTTGAAAGTGAGGATACGTGGCCTGCTGCGTGCGAGCAGTATTATGATGCGTACATGGCTTCAGTGGGGAGCGCACAGACGGACGACACAATATCGTACGATCAGTGTGTGAGCTATTTTGAACAGGGTGCGGTGTGGCCAGTAGGCTGCGAGCAACATCACGCTGCGTATGAGGCATCCATTGATACGGTGGACACGACAACCGTGCTCTTCACAAGAGAAGAGTGTATTTCCGCGTTCAAGTATCAGACAAGTTGGCCTGATGAGTGTGACCAGTACCACGATGACTATACAGCTTCTCAGGTCGTGGAAGACTCAGGTACTGTGGACGATCCGATCGTACCTGGAGATTCGTATGCGTTTACGGCTCCTGCCTGCCCATTTCGTCCTGAAACCGGGCGGTTGATCGTTGACTTTACGCGTGGTGGGTCTGTGGCCGCGAGCGATCTGGTGATTCGTGCAAACAGCACACGAGGGGACGCAGTGCAGGTGTGGAGCGATGCGCCTATTGCTGCCGGCACGTACACTGTTTCGCTCGCGAGCTATGACGTACATGGGGTGGTGCCTACGAGCGATAGCTTGAAAGAGCAATGGTCAGTTGAGCTATATGATAAGCTGGGGAAACGCATCTATGCGTCGCCGCCAGCTCGGGACATTGCCGCACATGAGACTAAAGTGATAGAACGGGTCGCGAAGGATGTATCGATAGATCGTGAAGTATATAAGGTTGTGGGACGACACTATGCCTATCCAAATTCAACCGCGCATCGTTTCTTACCACTTTGTGTAGCGCTTGACCGGCCTGACCTTGAGGAGGTAGATGCAAGTAATGCGGAAACAGAGAAGGCTGATTCGGAGACGGTGCTACAAACACCCGTTCTCCATTTTTTCTATAGTCCTTCCTGTCCGCACTGTGTGAGTGAGGCCGCTTTCCTTGATGTGCTGGAGCAGGGATACCCAGAGCTTGTCGTACGTCGGTACGACGTGACCTCTTCCACCCTGCATCAGAGCAAGATGCGAGAGTTGGCGAGTCAGTACGGCGTGACAGAATATACCGGTACAGTACCACTCACGTTTGTGGGTACAGGTGCTTTTCAGGGTTTTGATAGTGTGGAAACGACCGGCAAGGCGATTGAGGTCGCGTCACGGTCGCTGCTTGGTATCAGACGTACAGATGCTACGCGTCCGTGGATGTACAAAACGAAGGAAGTGCACAACGGCGAGGTGCAAACTGTAAATGATGAGGCAGATGAAATGGATGAGCTTGCGCCGACGTATGCGCAGTGCCCGCTGCCTGCTCAGGAGGGCCGTACAGTCATCGATTTTACTCGGGGAGGTACCGTACCGCTCACAGACCTTACTATCGTGGCAGACGGTGCACGCAGCAGTGCCATGCGCGGGCCGGTTGCTACATATCTCTCACCGGGCACCTACACAGTTCGTGTCGCATCACACAACACAGGAGCGACAACTATTGATCGGCAGCAGTGGGTGGGGGTCTTCTACGACACGAGCGATCGTGAGTTAGTGCGCACCAGTGTGTCTCCGGATGTGCCAACATGGGAGACCGTATTCATTTCAAAGACACAGGAGGAGTTCGTACTTGAGAGTGCTGCTACTCGATTTGCAGCCTTTCACGCTGCCTATCCGGGGTCGTCAGCTCATGGTGTTGCTGTACTGTGCGCATCATTTGATCGGTCTCCGTCACATACGGAGACTATGCGGGAGCCTGTAGAGCGCAGCACGCAAGAAGGAGTGTTGGACGTAAACGAGTCGACGATTTCGACAAGGACTACGGTCGAACTCGGTTCAGGTGTGGGGGAGGACATAGATGTTTCGGAACAGTCGGTACGTGATGTTGTGCCTACTGATCCGACTGTTAAGACGCTTCGTGACAGAGTGGCAACCGACTCATCACTGCCGCTCTTTAGTGAGTTGGATCGGGCAGGGAGTGTACGCAGAGCAGAGCTTGCAGCTCAACTGCTTGCACAAGATGATACGGCAACGTATGCTGCGTCGACCTCAGAAGCAAGTAGTACGCTCATGCGACGACCGGTGCGTGAGGCGGCACCGGTTCCGGCAGATGAGGAAACGCGTGCTGTGCTGAAGGAGCGATTGGTTGCGCGGACAGGTGTTGCGGCATTTCGCGATACAGATGGTGATGGGGTGACTGACTATGACGAGGTGAGCATTTATGGTACCGATCCGGAGCATGCGTTCACGGCCGGTGGTGTACTTACCGATGGCGAGCGCCTGCTCTTGGGGCTCGATCCGCAAGCAACCGGTACTGTGCCCGTCGTTGCAGAGTCGCCAAAGGTGGCGGGGGATGTCGTTGAGGGACTGTTCCCGCTCGATACATTGCTAGTGACCAGTGCGGCACGCGTGGCCTTGGCTGGCACAGCAAGCACTTCCAGTGCACTCCGTGTACGCGGTATGACCAAACCACTTTCGTTCGTTACGTTGTATATCTTTTCTACTCCCATAGTGGTCACGGTGCGTTCAGATGATACCGGTGTGTACGAGTATGTGTTTGACGAGACGCTTGAGGACGGGACGCATGAACTCTATGTGGCGACGGTTGACACTACCGGAAAGGTGATAGCAAAGAGTAATGCGGTACCCTTTACGAAGACCGCGGAAGCGTATGAACGCACCGACATTGCACAGGGGAATGTGAGCTCGCCAATAGGACCGGTGGAGACTGCGACGAGAACATCGGTAGTCTTCGTTCTGTTTACGCTGTTGGTTGTTGCGCTCATGACGGTCGCATTGCTTGGTGCGTGGCTCTCGCGTCGTCACACTGTCCCTGAGCATGAATAAAAGAAAGAACAGCGCGGTTGGTCACTATTTTCATACTGGACTCACGTTCCTGCGCGAACATCCTCAACTTTGGTTTACCGCGCTCGTTGCAGTTACAATCTGTGGCGCCTTCGTATTCGTCTCCTTTCGTTTTGCTTCAATCGCGGACACTGCTCAACAGAAGCTTTTCAATACTCGCGCAGGGTGGTTGTTGGATGGTTTTGCACTCTTCGTCGCTGAATCCATGCACGACCGGGTAGTGCTTCGTACCGGCGTGGAAGAAGTGTTGCGCAAGAATGAGACCATAGAGACCATACGAATTATTGTGCCACATGGTAATGACGCTTGGCGACTCTACGTCACACCGGGCGGTGAGCGAGAAGGGACCGTTGAAACACTCTCGCCAGCCCTCACGATAGGCGCACAGCTCGCGTGGGCACGACCATCTGTTCCTTGGACGCTATATCAAGGAGACGGTACTGAGCGCCGTATCGAGATGTTTCAGAGCGTTGTGGATGCGTCGGGGAACAGCGAGGCGCTCGTGCAGCTATCGATGCGCATGTCAGAGGCGGATCGAGTAATAGCAGCACAGCTGCAGCAAACCATGTACTTGCTTGCTCTTATTCTGATCGTGATCATGATTCTCTTCTTCCGACATGCACGTATTGTTGACTTTGCGGTGCTGTACAAGAAGCAGCTTGAGATCGACGAGATGAAGGATAGTTTCCTTTCGATGGCGAGTCATGAGCTCAAGAGTCCACTATCGGTGATTCGGGGGTATATTGAGTACTTGCGCGATGGAAACCTCGAAGAGAAGCAGCGCCAGGAGTTTTTGCGACGCATTGATCTGTCTGCGGATGAGCTGCGACAGCTGGTCGATGATATTCTTGACGTGTCTCGTATAGAGATGGGGCGGTTGCGTTTCTCGCCGGACTACATACGAACAATTGACGTGCTCGAGGAGGTCGAAGAGATGTTCAAGGTGTCTGCGGAAGGGAAAGGGTTGACATTATCGCTATCTGTTGCTGATGAAGCGCGTGCCGCGAGTGTACGGGTGGATAGGGGGCGATTGAAGCAAGTCATGGTGAATTTAACTTCGAATGCGGTGAAGTACACGCTTGAGGGTGCAGTGACTATCGAACAGTCTGTTCGAGACGGTGTGGTAGAACTTGCGGTGCGTGACAGCGGGGTAGGTATGACCGCCCAAGAACAGCAGCAGTTGTTTGGTAAGTTTTATCGTGCTGAGGCGGAGGAGACGAAGGGTGTGCGCGGTACCGGGCTTGGTCTTTGGATCACCAAGTACATCATTGAGCACATGGGGGGCACGATTTCTGTCGAGTCCATCAAAGGGCAAGGGTCGCGTTTTGTCGTTACCTTTCCGATAAGTGCTGTCCCGGTCGAAACGTCAGACAACCCGAGAGTGGCGCCGCAGGAAAAACTGTCGTGATGCGCATCGTAACTCATTCTCGAGTACGCGGTGCGTGAGGGTAGTGAGTGTACATATTGTGCACCGTGTACTGGACGTGTGAACTGTGAGTAACCTGTGGAGCATACTGTGCTTCTCTAAGGTATACTACTACGTATATGGAAGACGTTCATGAACGCCGAAAGAGGAGGCGCGTGCCTCTAGTCCGTATCGCTATGCGAACTATCGCGTTCGGTACTCGCGGTATAGTAAACGATGGCGTGTACGTGCTTCGGGAAGGGCGATTGTTCCTTGGTATGTTGCTGCTTGCAGTGGGGCTGCTATCGTTCGCCTCTGACAGGTACTGCGATGGTACTGCAAGCACACACTTTGCCTGCACGCGCCCTACAACGTACTACTACTACCCGTGGTGGGCTATCGTACTCGTCATCCTTGGTACATTTCTCGTGCTGTTGTGGTGGCTGCGTAGACGAGAGTTGTAGCGGTGTGTTGGAGTTGGCTGCGTGCAGCACAGGTGAGTCGACAGAACAGTAGTTATATGCGTGTCTTTGTTCCGTTCATTGTAGGATTGCTGATTGGGACTTGTATGGTCAGCGTGTCCGCCGTGTTTGCACAGTCGGCGCCGGAGATAACAAGTGTTCGTGTTGCGTCGAGTACGGACAATAGCGTGACCATCACATGGCAGACTGATAAAGAGTCCGATTCGATTGTGAACTTTGGTAAACAGCCGCACTATGGAATTATTCGTGATCCCGGCGCAAACAAAACTACCCACACGGTCACATTGGATGATCTTGATGCATCGACCGTGTACCACTTTAGGGTTTCTTCTGCGGATGCGCTTGGTAATCAGGCTGTGTCCGGCGACTTCGTATTCATCACCGGTGGGTTTCAAGACATAGAGAATATTGAGCAGGTCACGTCGGTGGAGCAGCAAACACTAGTCGGGCAGGCGGCAGATGCCATCTCGCAGATCACCGATCCTGAGGCATTGCAGATCGTGCAGGACGAGGTGACACAGCAAGCGCAAGATCTGCTACGGGCACCGGAGGTTATCGGTCGACCGCGCGCGATAGATATCACGAGCAATAGCGCGAAGATTATTTGGGCGACGAGTCGAGACAGTAATTCAGTAGTGCGATATGCGGCTGCGTACGAATGGAATGGGTCTACCTATACACGCACCGAGGCGATTCTTGATGATATGGTAAAAGATCACGAAGTTACCCTGACCGGTCTTGCTGCGGCGACCGAGTATCACTTCCAGGTTGAGTCTGAAGATGAATTTGGTCTTTCCGGCTCAAGTGACGATGTCACGTTCGTTACCTCGAGCCCGGTACCTACCATTGAGGATGTGCAGATCATCAAGATCGAGGAAGACTCGGCAACGTTCGCTTGGTCAACTGACATTCCGGCAGCAGGTGCGGTAATCTACGAGAATACGGTGACGGGAGAAATACGCTCAGAGGGAAGCCCGGAATTTTTGACGACCCAGACGGTACGTTTGACCGATCTCACGCTCGGGGCAACATATGTAGCAACAGTCAAGGCAGAAAACGAACAAGGTGAGGCGATGGAATCAGAGCCGATCGCGTTCACTACGGTGCAAGATGATGAGCCACCAATCATTTCTCGCGTTAACAATGAATCTACGCTGTACCCGGGCGGTGAGACACGTATTCAGACAATCGTGAGTTGGGGCACGGACGAGCCATCGTACTGTCGTTTGTACTACAATGAGGGTCTGGCGAGTGCCGAAAATGCTACAGAGATGGTGCCCAACACAGAACCGACTGTCGATCATGTGCGGGTTATTACTGAATTCCTCCCCTCGACTGTATACAAGTTCTGGGTAGCTTGCGAGGATCGCAGTGGAAACGATGGGCGAAGTGAGGATTTCGTACTGTTCACACCGGAGAAGGAGAAGAGTATCATCGATATCATTCTGGAGAACTTTGAGGGTGCGTTCGGATGGGTTAAGGACATAGGAAAGTAGTATGCGAGATATTATTCACGCAGAGAATGTGGACGTGCGATACAACGCCGGGAAGAGCAATGAGTTCCAGGCGCTAAAAGGGGTCACCTGTGATATTGCTGCACGCGAGTACATCATTTTCTTCGGTCCATCAGGGTGTGGGAAGTCAACGCTCCTTTACTCAATTTTCGGCGTACTCGAACCGTTCTCCGGTGAGGTTATTGTGAAAGGCGACTCCATCTACAAGTATGAACCAATGGAGCTCGTGATGTACCAGCGCAAAACGATGGGCATCATGTATCAATCGTTCAACCTCATCCCCTCACTTACCGTACTCGACAATGTGCAGTTACCGCTTATATTCGCGGGGTTCTCCCCGTCCGTGCGTGAGCGACGAGGTATGGAGCTTCTTGATAGGTTCGGTATCGCACACGTAGCACATAAGCGCCCGGGCCTCCTTTCCGGTGGTCAGCAGCAACGTGTGTCTGTGGCACGCAGTCTGGTGAACGACCCGGAGATTCTCATTGCGGATGAGCCGGTAGGAAATCTTGACTTCGTTTCAGCTGAAGCCGTGATGAATACGCTTGAGCAGATCAATCTCAATGATAAAAAAACGGTGCTACTGGTGACACACGATGCAAAGTATCTCCCATATGCGCACCGCGTATTTTACCTCGATTACGGCCGTATCGATCGCATTGTGGTGAACCCTGAGAAGGCGCAGGTTAAGAAAGTGCGACCCGGTGAAACTATCGTGACCGAGCTTGAACAACTCGCACGTATTTACCCATATGATACACCGGAACAGTTGCGTGTTAAATCTCTCATCAATTTCCTCACACAGAACCTCTCCTTTGATCAGATCGTGCGTCTCGAAGAGATGACCCAGCACGTGATTGAGGGGGTGCTCAACCCGGAACAATTTCAAGCGATTCTCACCAAGGACTACGAAAAAGGTGGATGCGGTATCAAACCAAAGCAGGCAGAGGGAATGACACAGCGCATGTTCCAGCTCCTTAATCAGTCGAAAGATATTGTGCGGTTTCGTCGTGAGAAGCATGGTGAGCATACGGTCGATATGGCAAAAATGGAGATCATTCGACACATTCACGGCTACATGGTTGCGGAGTACAAGGTCGAGCCGGACAGTACGCGGCTTGAGGCACTTACCAACATGGTCACGAATCGTGTGTTCGGGTATATCACTCGTGAGCGTTTCCACGAGCAGCTACGAATGTCGCAAGAGCAGGGTGGGGCGGGCTTTGATATATACATGGCGGCAGACCTCTCGCGGTACCTGGAGAAGCTCATTGCGCAAGGTGTATCCATCTTCTATCAGCATCAAGAGGCACGACCGGATTCTTCCAATTTGCATGCGGCGCAGGCAAAAAAGTTTGAGGAACTCAACAAGGGGCTCTTGACACGCCTCATGGACAAGCTGCTACATAGGGGTAAGTCGTAACAACTATTCACTGAGTTATCGTATGCGAGTACAAGATATTGCAAAACTGGCAACACGCGCCTTCAAAACAAACCCAACACGTACCTGGCTCACTATTCTTGGTATGGGGGTCGGCACCGGTGCGGTTGTGACGTTGGTTGGTCTGGGGTTTGGTCTTCAGAATATTATTCTTGAACAGATCGTGCTTGGTGACACCCTCCTTTCTTTGAACGTGACACCACCACCTGCACGTGCAGTGACGCTTAACCCTCAGACAGTGCAGCAGCTCCTTGAGATCGAGCACGTGAATGCAGTCGCACCGTTTGCAAGCTTTGCGGCACTTATTACGTATGACGGTTTGACCGGAAACACATTCCTGCAGGGTGCAAACCCGAACTATTTCCGCTTCACCGGTACCCAGGCGGTTGCCGGCAGACTCTTTACTGAAGAGACGATCACTGAAGATAGGAACAATGTCATTTTAACACAAGCGATGCTCAAGCTTTTTGAGGTTGAGGATCCCGAGAGCGCACTCGGCAAGCAGGTGTCGTTCCGTGTTTTTATTCCCAAAGAAGGGACGTCTGACACGATCGAGAGCGATCTAAAGAAACGCTACACTATTGTTGGGGTGAGTAGCGAAGAAAGCAGACCGGGCGCGATTGTGCTTCTCGATGAGCTCACCAGTCAGGTTGCGGTCGATGAGTATGAGCGCGTACAGATGCGTGTCGATGCGGTGGAGTATCTCGACCAGGTGTCTTCCTCAACACTTGGCCTGGGTTTTGGGGTGACCGCACTCAGCAAGACGGTGGAGCAAGCTAATAAGATCTTCCAGGGCATCCAGGCGGTACTCGCGGTCTTTGGTGGTATCGCGCTCGTGGTGTCTGCGATTGGTATGTTTAATACGATGACGGTGACTTTGCTCGAGCGTACCGCTGAGATCGGTATCATGCGCACCTTGGGTGCGTCGTCACAAGACATCAAGATACTGTTTATTTCAGAGGCAATTATCGTGGGCTTCCTGGGAGGTGTGGTTGGTATTCTCATCGGTATCGGCATTGGTTTTTCCTTGAACACCATGCTAAACATCCTCGCAACGAGTAACGGCGGCAAGGCGGTTGCACTCTTCGCATACCCACTTCCGTTCATCTTGTTCATTGCAACGTTCTCCGCATGTGTAGGCTTCTTGACCGGTGTGTTCCCAGCGAGGCGGGCGGCGGCCTTGAACCCCCTCGACGCCATTCGCTACAAATAGCCCGGAGGCGCATTTTTGGTGGATTTCTTCGTTGTCATCGTCCTCGGTACTCTCACCGTGCTTCAAGTACGGCTCGAGCACACTCGTCCTCGACGCCTCGAACTCCACTCAAAACTGTACCTCCGGTTGTATTGCAATAGTCTGGTGGTGGTTGTGTGTGCGTCTCGAACTCGCCGCAGCCACACGTGTTTTCCCGGTAGAATGCGCAGCGAAAACGGTGTGCGATGGCTGGGTCGTCAGTCCCGTTTACCGTATGTCTATACGGCTCAGAGACACTTCTCCCGTGAGAAGTGCTCCCAGCACTTCTCACCCTCGTCTGCACCCAGGATCGCGCACCCTGACCGTATCGTAATAGAAAGGTGGTGAGCGATTCGGGGCACAACATCTCTGTGCCTTGTATTTCGTTCAGATCTGTAAGACAGGCGTATCGCAATGGTCTGGCGGTGGTGGTTGTGCACGCGCCTTTAGTTTGCTTCAAATCTGTCTAGCTGATCTTTCTGTGTTACGGGACTTCAACCGGGGTGATTGTTCGGCGCGTGGCACTTTAGTTCCGTGAAATGTGATCCCGGTGCTTCTCACCCTATCACCGCACTAAATGTGCATCTTCAATTGTACCGCAAGCATTCTGTTACGGTTGCTGTGCG
>JGI12109J20283_10393252_pt1 | contig 39434 bp, 34 predicted proteins | sample ElkSlonscriptome_12_FD_20283 | JGI IMG/M metagenome (IMG submission 20283)
CCACATCGGCCACATGTTCTTCCCGCCGATCGCTACCTGCCGATAGGTGGGTGTCCCACCCTCGGCCGAGGCCTCCTCGACGATCCAGACCTCCGACTCGTCCATGTGCGAGTGGCCGTTCCGCCACCATTGGCCGCGTGCCTGATCGCCGCGCGTCGATATGGCGAGCGTCCCGTCCGGACCGGGCGCGGAGAAGTATTCACCCTCGTACGTGTCGCCCGCGACGACCATCGGCGTGCCGCCCGCCGCCCTCACCCGGAAGACGTCGTGCGTCCCCGCCACATCCTCGGCATTCGAACTGAAGTAGATCCACTCACCCTCGGGCGACCATCCGTTCAGCTCTTCCGAGCCGGAGTCGTTCGTGAGGCGCCGCACATCCCCCGTCTCGAAGTCCATCACGAAGATGTCGAGACCGCCGTTGCGATTCGAGTTGAAGGCGAGGTGCCGACCGTCGGGGGAGTAGAGCGGACGCGACTCGTGCGCCGAGTGGGCGATCAGCAGTCGTGCGGCTCCGCCCTCGGACGAGACCGTCCAGATGTCACCGCCCGACACGAACGCGATCTCCGACCCGTCCGGTGATATGCCGGGCTCGTAGAAGGATGGCGCGGCCTGGGCATGAATGGGGGCAGCCGGCGTCATGGCAGCGAGGGTGGTGAACACCGCGAGCGCGGCGGCGTGAATCGGACGGGTCATCTGGGTCTCCGGAACGTGCGGGGTCGGACGTTCAGTGCTACGACGAGCCGGCCCTCGCGGCAAGCCACCGGCGCACGGATTCGGCGATCTTCTGCTGCGCCACGGGGAGAGCGAGATCGTCGAACTCCCGTGGGTGGATCCACCGCGGCTCCCCGGGCTCGGCGCCCTCGGGACCCAGCCGAGATCGTGGAGGCGACGGCGCCGGCCTCTCCGCGGCGTCGCCCGTTCCCGACGCGACCTCGCCGGCCGCCTCCATCGCGAATGGGCGGTACGTCGCGCGGAAGTGCGAGAAGGTGTGGGCGACCTCGGGAAGGGCGTCCGCGCGCGGCGGATCGCGATCGTGATCCCACTCGGGGAACTCCCACATCCCACCGAGCAGTCCATCGGTCGGTCGCCGCCTCATCGCGACCCGCCACCCGTCCGGCCCCCGGACACAGGCGACCACCACGACGATCTCCCGCTCGGGCACGGGCTTCCGTCGTTTCGGGGCCGGCCGCCGGTCCACCGTTCCGGCCTCGAGGGCCACGCACATCGGGGCGACCGGGCATCCCGTGCAGTTCGGCGATCTCGGCGTACAGACCGTCGCGCCGAGCTCCATCAGCGCCTGATTGAAGTCGCCGGGTCGATCCGGGTCGACGAGGTCGGCGGCACGGTCGCGCAGCCACGCGGCGGTCGGCTTCGGTTCGTCGAACAGCCGCGCCAGCACGCGTCGGACGTTCCCATCCACCGCCGGTGTCGCGACTCCGAATGCGATACTGGCCACCGCACCCGCCGTGTATGGGCCGATCCCCGGCACCTCCCGGAGCTCGTCGACCGTCGCCGGCACGTCGCCACCGAACCGCTCCCGGACCACCGCGGCACCCTTCCTGAGATTCCGTGCCCGGGAGTAGTAGCCGAGACCCTCCCAGGCCTTGAGCACCACCGACTCCTCGGCGGAGGCGAGGGCGTCGATGTCGGGGAAGCGATCCATCCAGCGCTCCCAGTAGGGAATGACCGTCTCCACCCGCGTCTGCTGCAGCATGATCTCGCTGACCCAGATCGCATACGGGTCGTCGGTCCGGCGCCAGGGCAACGGCCGGGCGCGCTCGTCGAAGAAGGCGAGAAGCTCGACCCGGATTCGCTCGCGATGGAGTTCGGATGACGGGGGCGTGACATCGGTCATGGGTGGGAAGGTAGTCTCGTCCCCGCCGCTGTCGAACCCGGTTCGGCGGTCGTGGGTAACCCGAAGTACGGTCGGCCTGATCGGCCCTTCTCCCGTCCCAGGAGTCCCATGCGCTTCACCCGCTACAGCAAGTACAAGGGCGGCTGGATCGACGCCCTCAATCTCGAGGGCCTGATGGACCAGCTCTCGGACTTTCTCATGAATGGGGGATTCGCGGGCGGGCCCAACTACCACCCGTACTGGGGGTGGTCGGGCACCGAGGACACGAACTCCGTGGACGCCCTCAAGCACCAGCTCCTCCAGGCACTCATGGAGGGCGGCGAGCTCACGCCCGAGATGATCGAGGAGCTGCGCGGGGAGGGTGAGGGCGACGAGGAGGTTCAGCAGCAGATCGCCGAGATGCTCGACCGGCTCATTCAGCGACTCGTGGACGAGGGCTACATCACGCTGGAGAACGGTCAGCCCCAGGTGCCCGGCCAGATGCAGGATGTGACGGGTGAGGGAAAGGTCGACGACGCGAAGAAGGCAGCCCAGACGGTCCAGTTCGACCTCTCACAGAAGGGGATGGACTTTCTCGGCTATCGTGCGCTCAAGGGCCTGCTCGGTGCGCTCGGCAAGTCCGCCGCGGGCTCCCACGACACACCGCACCTGGCCACGGGAATCGAAGTCGAGGGGGCGTCCAAGCCCTACGAGTTCGGCGACACGATGAACCTGGATATCCCCGCCACCCTCAAGAATGCGATCGAGCGTGAAGGGCTGAAGGTCCCGCTGAATCTCGACTACTCCGACCTCATGGTGCACCAGTCCGAGTACCGGTCGTCGTGCGCGACCGTCCTGATGCTGGACGTCTCGCACTCGATGATCCTGTACGGTGAGGATCGCTTCACGCCGGCGAAGCGTGTGGCACTCGCGCTGAGCCACCTCATCCGCACGCAGTTCCCCGGGGACTCGATCCACGTGCTGACCTTCGGCGACCGCGCCGAGCAGATCCCGCTCAGCCAGCTTTCGAAGGCGCAGGTCGGGCCGTTCCACACGAACACGGCAGAGGGCTTCGAACTCGCGCGCCGCATCCTGACGGCCCAGAAGCAGGATATGCGGCAGATCGTGATGATCACCGACGGAAAGCCCAGCGCGGTCACGCTTCCGAACGGTCAGGTGTACACGAACTCGGGGGGGTTGGACAGCTACATCCTCAAGCGGACCTTCCACGAGGCGGCCGCCTGCCGGAAGTCCGGGATTCCGATCAACACCTTCATGCTGGCGCGTGACCCCTATCTGGTTCAGTTCGTGCGGAAGGTATCGGAGATCGCGCGTGGGAAGGCCTACTTCACGAGCACCGTCACACTCGGGCAGTACATCATGATGGACTTCATGAAGGGGAAGCGTCGCCGGGTCGGGTGATCCGAACCAGCTCCCGGGACGCCCACACATCCTCCGCGGTCCCCTCGAACAGCTTCTGGTGCTCCTTCAGGTCGGCGACGACCATGTGCGACTGATCAAGAGAGCGCGCGAGTTCGAGCATCTCCCTCATCGCGAGCCGCATTCGGCCCTCCGATAGCGCTCCCGACATCCGGGCTCTGCGGAATGCGGTGATCGCGCGGCGAGCGTCTCCGACATCGTTCCGCAGAATGTGGGCGATCTTCATCATCGCCTCGGCGTCGTCGGGAAACTCCTCGAGCGATGCGCGGAGGACGGCGATCGCGGCCTCCGGGTCGCCCCGAACCACGAGAGCGTCCGCGCCGGAATGGCGGCCCGGTCCGGGGCGGCCGGCGGGATTCGTGGCGCCGCGCACCATCGCTCCGACCGCCTCGGACAGGAGAATCGCGGCGCCCCCGGCGCCGAGCGTGATCACGACCATCACGAAGAAGCCGGTCATCGCACCCTCGGCGACACCAATGAAGGCGCCGATGAACATTCCGGGGAAGGCCGCCCACGCGAGCGCCTTCAACCATCGTGCCCACTGGTCGGCCCGGACGTCCCGGAGTCCACCGAAGGCGAACCGTGGGGAGCCCCCGGGCCCGGGGGCGTCTCCACCGTGCCTGTGAAAGTCTGCTGGAACCTCGCGGGGGCTACGGGTCATTCCTTACCATGGCGGGGCGCTTCACGGACGTCCAGCAGCTTCAGAGACACAGGGGAGAGCAGGTGAACGGGAAGGTACTCGCTCGAGGACTGATCGCCGGGGTACTCGGTGCGACGGTGATCGCCGTCTTCTTCTTCCTCCTCGACCTCGTACAGGGGACGCCGTTCGCGACCCCGGGCTTCATGGCCGCGGCGCTGCTGGATACGCCGGGCGCCGCGGGCGTACCTGCCTACACGATCCTGCACTACACGTCGTTCCTCGTCATGGGAATGACGACGGCGTGGGCACTTCACCGCCTCGAGCTGAACGCACCCCTCCCGATCGGGCTGGCGCTCGGTGGGATGCTCTTCGCCTTCATCTTCTACGGAGCGGTGCTCCTCAACGGCGCCGATGTGGTCTCCTTCGTCGGCTGGCCGACGGCTCTGGTCGCGAATCTTCTCGCCGGCCTGGCGATGGTTCTGTACTGCGAGCGGGCCGCCGGGCGGGAGGGGCCGACGTGGATCGGACGCGTCCTCTCGATTCCATGGCTTCGTGAGGGCCTCGCTCTCGGTCTGTCCACCGCCACGATCGTCGCCTTCTGGATGCTGCTCGTCGATGTTCTCACCGGGACTCCGTTCTACACGGCGGGTGCACTGGGCTCGGGGATGGTCCTCGGCGCGAGCAGCGTCGCGGAGATCGAAATCAACGCCGCGACGGTGCTCGGATACGGGCTCTACCACGTGCTGATCTTCACTGCGATCACGATCGTGGTCGCATTCGGCGCCTCCCGCGCGGCCGAGGCGCCCTCCGTGATCGCTGCCGGCATCCTGCTGTTCGCGGTATTCGAGGCGCTCACGGTCGGGCTCGTCGCGCTGGTGGCGAACTACCTGCTGGGGGCGACCGCGTGGTGGGGAATTCTCGGTGGAAACCTGCTGGGCTCCCTGTGGATCTCGTGGCACATCTCCCGGCGGCACCCGATCATCGCGGACCTGCTGTCGCGTCGGGAGCTCAGCTCGGAGACAGGCTGAGCAGCGAGTCGGCTTCGGCTACCATCGCGCGATCGAGGTCGTTGGCCGGCTCGATACGTCGAGCCTCCTCGAACCAGTCCAGTGCCTGATCGGGTCGGTCCAGCTCGTCGAGCAGCTTCCCGAGCGCCAGGCGTGGAGCGATCGCGTCCCGGTCCAGTTCGGCCGCCCGCCGCAGATGTGACTCCGCGGTTTCCCAGCTCGCCTGCCCCAGCGCGTCGTTCATCCCGAGCGACGCACCAAGCTTCCGGACCAGCCAGGGGAGCCTCATCACCCCTGCGTGGATGCGGCCGAGCAGCTCGTGTGCGCCGGCGTGGTCCGGGTCGAGCTCGAGGGTGCGGGCGGTGGCCTCGTAGCACTCCTTCCCCGTCGTGAGCTTGGCCAGCGCACCGGAGTACTCCGTGTCGAGGCCGAGGGACACCGCCAGCCAGTAGTGCGCATCCGGGTCGTCGGGGGACGATGCGACGAAGCCGCGCCCGAGTTCGACCGCCCGGTCGATGTGGCGATCCCTGGTCTCGGGATGGTCCTTCGCGAGGATGGCAGCGTGAACCTCACGCTCGACGCCTCGGGCGGACTCGTACCCGAAGGTCGGTTGCGGAGTGGGTCCCACCTCGATCTCCTCCTGGGTCTGAGCGGCCAGAGCCGACGTCGACGGGACCACGCTCGCCACCGAAACGGCGACCGCGCACACCGCCGTGCTCGTCCACCCGCGCACCCATCGACGTACTCCTCGATCTTCCATGCCTCCGAATACACGCCGAGGCCGGATCCCGTTCACGGGGTCCGACCTCGGAGAGATGCGGCGCGGGGTTCGGTCATGCGACTCCGTGGCGTCGGGTCACCCCACCACCGGCACCTGCTGCGCCGGCAGGAAGTGATACAGCACGACCAGGGCGCTGACCATGAACATCGCCAGCACCAGCCCGGCCATGAACACACCGGTGAAGATCTTCGAGTCGAACTTCAGGTGCATGAAGTAGCCGATCACCATCACGAACTTCACGGCGGACAGGATGAGGAGCATTGGCTGCTCCATCGGCGGCTTCACGTAGTACAGCGCCACCTCGATGGCGGTCAGGACCGCGAGGATCCCGCCGATCATCCAGTAGAAGCCGGCCGATGCGTGGGCGCCGTCTCCGTGTGCGTCGTCGTGCGTCGTCTCGGACATGTCGGTGGCCTCTACGGGATGAGGTAGACGAGAACGAAGATCACGATCCAGACGATATCGACGAAGTGCCAGTAGAGACCGGCGATCTCCACCTGCAGCGCCTTGTCGGGCGTCAGCTTTCCGCGCAGCGACTGGACCAGCAGCGTCGTCAACCAGATCACGCCGACCGTCACGTGCGCACCGTGGAACCCGGTAAGCACGTAGAACGACGACCCGAAGACGCTGTGCTGAAGCGTCAGACCCTCGTGGAGGAAGTGGTTGAATTCGTAGTACTGGAAGCCGAGGAAGATCGCCCCGAACACCACCACCACCCCGAGCCAGAACGCAGCCTTCTTCCGCTCTCCCTTCTGGACGCCGTCGAGGCCGAGCACCATCGCGAGAGACGACATCAGCAGCACGAACGTCGAGAGCGTCGTCAGCGGGATATCGAAGATCTCGCGCGGGTACGGCCCCTCGAGGCTGGCGCCCTTGTAGACCATGTAGGTCGACAGGAGCGTGCCGAAGAAGAGGCATTCCGACCCGATGAAGGTCCAGAACCCGACCTTCCAGCTGTCGAGGCCGGTCGCCGTGTAGTGATGCTCGTCGTGGGACGCGTCATGCCCGCCGGTCTGTCCGGCGCCCTGATCGAGAATCGCCTCAGCCATGGGACACCTCCCCGACCGCGCCCTTCTTCGCGAATGGATCCTCGAAGGCCCACATGTAGGTGCAGAACGCGGTGTAGGCGAGACCGATCAACGGCACCCACCAGATCCCCGTCATGACGAGCGCCCAGGTCGCGGTCACACCCGCGGCGAGCAGGATCGGCCAGAAGGACGGGTTGGGCATCTCCGGCTCCCGCTCGGGGTGTGCCAGCGTAACGACCTCGATCGACTTCCGCTCCGCCTCGTGCCACATCGGCTCACGCGACTGCACGGTAGGCAGCGCCGGGAAATTGTAGTGGTGCGGCGGCGACGGGATCGACCACTCGAGCGAAGGGGCGCCCCAGGGGTTCGACCCGGCTCGCTCTCCACTCTTCGCACCCTTGTACAGGTTCCAGACGAAGATCAGCGTGCTGACTCCGAGGATGAATCCCCCGTACGTCGAAAGCTGGTTGAACAGCTCGACGTTGAGCGTCTCGGAGTACGTCCAGGTACGCCGCGGCTGTCCGTACATCCCGCTGAAGTGCATCGGGAAGAAGGTCAGGTTGAAGCCGACGAGCGTCGTCCAGAAGTGCCATGCGCCGAGCTTCTCGTCCATGAAGCGGCCGGTGACCTTCGGGAACCAGTAGTAGACGCCGCTGAACATCCCGAGCAGGATTCCACCGACGATCACGTAGTGGAAGTGGGCGACCACGAAGTACGAATCGTGCTGCTGGAGGTCGACCGGCGCCGACGCGTGCATGATGCCCGAAAGTCCACCGACGGTGAACAGCGCGACGAGCCCGATGGCGAAGTTCATCGCCGTGTTGAAGCGGATCTTCCCGCCCCACATCGTGGCCATCCAGTTGAAGATCTTCACCCCCGTGGGGATGGCGATGATCATCGTCGTGGCGACGAAGAAGGAGTCGGCGATGGGCCCGAGTCCCGATGTGAACATGTGGTGCGACCAGACGCCCCAGCCGATGAATCCGATCAGTACGCCGGCGTACACGACGACCGGATAGCCGAAGAGGGGCTTCCTGCTGAAGGTCGGAATGACGTCCGAGATCACACCGAACGCCGGTAGCACGAGGATGTAGACCTCCGGGTGCCCGAAGATCCAGAAGAGGTGCTGCCACAGCACCGGATCGCCGCCGCTGGCCGCCACGAAGAATGTGGTGGCGTAGAAGCGGTCGAAGGCGAGCAGGATCAGCGCGACCGCGATGACCGGGAGCGCCGTCACCAGCAGGAACGACGTCACGAACGTCATCCAGGTGAAGATCGGCATGCGCATCAGCTTCATGCCGGGGGCGCGCAGCTGGATGATGGTCGTGATGAAGTTCACGCCACCCATGATCGAGCTGACCCCCAGGATCGACAGCCCGAGCACCCAGAAATCGGCGTTGAGCCCCGGGTTGTACTGGGTCGACGTCAGAGGCGCATACCCGACCCACGAGTTGTTCGGCGCCGCCCCGAACAGCCAGGAGGCGTTCAGGTAGATCCCGCCGAACAGGTAGATCCAGTAGGAGAGCGCGTTGAGCCGTGGGAATGCGACGTCTCGCGCTCCGATCTGAAGCGGGACGATGTAGTTGAAGAACGCCACCGCCATCGGCATGGCCACCAGGAAGATCATGGTGGTGCCGTGCATCGTGAACAGCTGATTGTACGTCTCGGCGGAGACGACCGCCTGCTCCGGCGCGAACAGCTGCACGCGGATGATCAGCGCCTCGATGCCCCCGATGGCCAGAAAGACCAGCGAGGTGAGGAAGTACATGATCCCGATCCGCTTGTGATCGACGGTCGTGATCCAGCTCCAGAGCCCGGTGGGCTCTTCGTGGCCGCCGTGCACGTCGTGGCTCGGGGTCGACTCGGGCGCCGTGTCCGGCGCGAGGGTGGTCTCACTCATGCGTCAGCGAAGGGAGAGGAGATAGGCCGCGACCGCGCGGACCTGATCTTCGGTGAGTCCGGTGGCGGGCCAGTTGCCCCCCGCGACGTCCACGCCCGGCATCAGCACGCCGGGCTTGATCTCCTGCGGCGCCTTGATCCAGCGGACGAGATTCTCCTGCGTGTTCTCGAGCCAACCGGCGGCGATCGTCGACCGCCGTCCGAGCAGCGTCAGGTTCGGGCCGAGTACCCCGGCCGCACCGGTCCCCTCGATGGCGTGGCAGGCGATGCATCCGCCCAGCCCGCTCTGGAAGAGCTGTCGGCCCTCCTCGACGAGCGCATCCTGCGGGTCGTCGACCCGGGTTGCGCCGGCAAGATCGGTCGGGTCCTCCCGAGTGTCCTGCGCCTCCTGGAGAGCGGCGATCTCCGCGATCGGCGTCGCCCCCTCCAGCTCGTCCTCGAGCATGGGGTCGACGGAGGAGGAGCCGACATCGGCGGTCTCCACCATCTCACCGTGGCCCCGGTTCCAGTCCGCGACCCAGGCGTCGAAGTCCTCCTGGCTCTCGACGACCACGCGCATGCCCATGATCGCATGGGACTGCCCGCAGAACTCGGCGCACTGCCCCATGAAGGTCCCGACCTCCTGAGGCGTCATGAAGATCCAGTTGTACTTGGTGTCGTCCCCCTCGGGTACGGCACGCAGCGGGTAGGCATCGCGCTTTCCGCCGAGCTGCGGCACCCAGAAGGAGTGCAGCACGTCATCCGACCAGATTCGCAGGGCGACCGGCCGGTCGACGGGCAGGCGCAATTCGTTGGCCGTACGCTCGTCGCCGAGTTCGGGATAACGGAATTCCCACCAGAACTGATGGCCGATCACGTCCACGACCATCGCGTCGGGATCCGGCGTCTGGGTGTCGAAGGTCGTCTGGATCGTGGGCACCGCGATGGCGACGACGATCAGGGCCGGCACGATCGTCCATGCGATCTCGAGTCCGAGATGCCCATGGATCTGCTCCGGCTCCGGCGAGTCGGGTTTCTCCCGGAACCGCACCAGGATGTAGGTCAGAACGATCCACACTACCGCGAGAATGCCCATCGTCCACAGGAAGATCTGGAAGTACAGATCCTGAATCCGGTGGGCGAAGTCGGTCGCGGGTGCGATGGATGACTGGGGATACTCCCCGCCGCAGGCAGCCAGGAGGAGAACCCCCGTGAGCGCTGCGAGTCTGGAAAATCGCATGATCCCGTGCGTTTCCTTGTCCGGTATGGTCGCGGTCGTGGCTATCCGCTCAGGAAAGCTCGACCGCCTCGTCGATCAGCATGATGGGGATGCCGTCGCGCACCGGATACAGTCGGCCACCGTCCTCCCGGACGAGGGCTCCCTCCATCGGCGCGACCTCCCCACCGGCCACCGTACGCGGCTCCGACCCGAGTCCCTCCAGGAGTCGATCCACCTCACTACGCTCCACGAGGCGAAGCGGCTGCTTCGTCTCGGGGCAGACGAGGATCTCGAGGAGTTCTGAGTCGAGCATCGAACGAACGTGGTCCGGCTGTGGTAAATTTCACCGGTCGGACGACATGTAGTCACCCGAACCGGGGTCCTAAGCTACAAGCAACCGGCCCTTGGTGCGACCCTCGCAAGTACTGTCACCACAAGGAATTTCCATGATGCTTGAAGGATCGGCGCGGGGCCTCTCGACGACGGCGCTCCTCCTGATCGCAGCCCTGCTCTCTTCGTGCGGCGAAGGGGGGAGCCGGGCCGCGGCGGATGCGAGGTCCGCCGAAACGCTTCCCACCCAGCGTCCTCCGACCGAATCCTCCACCCGGATCGATCCGACTTCGTCTCCTGCGCGGGGGACGGCATGGGTCGTCTTCGGCACCGAGGAGGACCCCGACACGGTGTTCGCCGAGGTCGCCCGGACCGCGGACGAGCGGGCGGAGGGCCTCATGTATCGCGAGTCGCTCGGCGAGAACGCCGGCATGCTCTTCGTGTTTCAGGATGTAGACAGGCGGGCCTTCTGGATGCGGAATACCTTCATCCCGCTGGACATCGCATACATGGATCCGTCGTTCCGGATCATGAACATCGAACCGATGGAGCCGGAGAGCGACGACTTCGTGGAAAGCTCCGGACCGGCGCAATACGCCCTCGAGGTGAACCGCGGGTGGTTCGAGGCTCACGGCGTCGTGGCGGGCGATGCGCCCCGGATCTTCTTCGGCATGTAGCTGTGGCCGGTCGCGTGGGCAGGTGGCTGTGGCGGGATACGCACGGGCCCCGCCCGCGCCCCTGCCGGCTCCGCGTCGCCCGCGCAGAGCGTCGCGCCCTCGGCGCCGCACGCTCGCCTCAGGCGCCTGCGACCTCCTCCAGCGCTGTGACGAGTGCCGCCACATCGTCGGCGTCGTTGTACACGTTCGGGCTCACACGCAGAGCGCTCCCCCGGAGCGACACGTGGATACGGCGCGCGGCCAGCGAATCGCGGAGGTATCCGAGATCGAGCCCCGGGGGCATCCGCAGCCCGAAGAGGTGACGCGCACGATACTCGTCGTCCTCGACACCGAAGCCGAGGTCGCGGGCCCGATCCAGCAGCGGGCCGGTGAGGGTATCGCAGTACTCGCGGATCCGGTTCACACCGAGTCCGGCCACGTAGGACAGTGCCGCATCCAGCACCGGCAGAAGTGCGAAGTTGGAACGTTCGCCCACGTCGTAGCGCACACGGCCCGCACCGTAGGCGTCGGTGTAGTCGACGAGGCCCTGAAAGTCCTCGCTGCCTTCGCGCGCGATCCACCCCTCCTCCAGCGGCACGCCCTCCGCGAATCTCTCGCCGAGCCAGGTCAGTGCGGTCGAATAGGGGCCGAGCAGCCACTTGTAGCCTGCGGCGACGACGACGTCCGGGCGGATCTCGTCGACCTTCAGGGGGAGGGCGCCGATCGACTGGGTGCCGTCGATCACGAGGGCCGACCCCACCTGCCGGGCTCGCGCCCCGATCGCCACGAGGTCGAAGATCGTGCCGTCGGTCCAGTGGATGTTCGGCAGCGCCACGACGGACGTGTCCCGGGTGATCGCCTCCAGCACGGCCTCGTTCCATGCGGCGCCGGGTGTAGAAGAGTCCGGACGCGGCACGGTCACGAGATCCGCACCACTCTCGGTGGCGAGCCGGTGCCAGGCGTACACGTTGCCCGGGAACTGCTCTTCCAACAGCACGATCCGGCTCCCCCTCGGCGCCGGGAGATTTCGTGCAGCCGTCGCGACGGCGTAGCTGACCGAGGGGTGGATGGCGACATCTTCCGCGCGCCCACCCACGATCGCCGCGAAGTGACTGCGCACCGCATCGCTGGTCTCGAAGAAGTCACCGGGGCGGACCGTCCACGGTGTGGACTTCTCCCGGGTCGCGCGGAGACCGGCCTCCTCGGCGACCCTCGGAAGGGGGCCCATGAAGGCGCAGTTCAGGTAGTGGATGTCCGCGGGAACGCGGAAGTCATCACGGCGGCATTCGAGCGGATTCTCGGTGTGCATGCATCGAGCATGCGCAGGCGAGCCCGCCCGAGCCACCCCCGACCGGGTGGAGGTCGGCACGTATGGCGGTGTCGAGGGTGCACTCTTGGAGGGCCTCCCGGCACCGCGTTATCATCGGGATGCCCGTCACGCGAAACGCACAAGAGGTCCCATGTCGCTCAGAACCAACCCCGATCGCATCCTCGAGAACATCGACAGGCGCCGCAGCCGAGACGCGGATGCCCGCGCCGAGCGTCAGGCCGTCGGGCGTGAGCTCGATACCGACGTGCCGCCCGTGGACGCGACGAACCCCGAGCGGCTGAAGCGACTCTTCGCGGCGATCGAGCGTGCGTACACGGGCGCGGCCCAGAGTCAGACGCTCGGCCCTCTGGCCCAGCGGTTCCAGGCGATCGGCGACCTCAGCGACCACAAGGCCCGCGGGGACGTCAGCATCGCCGTCCGCTATCTGGACCACGACCGCGCGGAGGACTTCGGGATGTCGCCGTTCAACGTGTTCCCGGAGCACCTCGCCGAGGCGAAGAAGGAGACCAAGACCTCCCGCCCCGACGTGAATGCCATGCGTATCCTGCGGAACGAGCTGCGCGCCGGTGTCCTGTCCGCCTACAAGAAGGTGGAGCCGCGTCTTCGCGATGCGCTGCGTGACCGGGCGGACATGGGGCACGTCGAGGTTCAGGTGACGATCGACCTCCGTCCGATCGGCGACGCCATCTGACGACATCCGGCGTTGTCCTCGTCTTCCTGGACGGGGTCGGGATCGGGGACCCCGATCCGGGCCGGAATCCCTTCTTCGCCGCCGACCTCCCCGTCCTGCACGGGCTTCTCGGCGGCCTGCCCTCGCTCGATCGGCCCCACCGGGTCGGCACGGCATCCCGTCGCACCGCGATCGCCCTCCCGATCGACGCCACCCTCGGCGTCGAGGGTCTCCCGCAGAGCGGCACGGGCCAGACCGCTCTGCTGACGGGTGTGAATGCCGCCCGCACCTTCGGCCGACACTTCGGGCCATGGGTACCGACGACGCTCAGACCCATGGTGCGCGACGAGAATGTGCTGATTCGGGCCTCCCGAGCTGGACATCGAACCGCCTTCGCGAACGCCTATCCCCCGGGATGGCCCGGTGAGCGATCCCGTCGGCGGGTGGCGGGTCCCCCTCTCGCCGCACTCGGAGCCGGGCGGCTCGACCGACACGCCGAGCATCTGGAACGTGGGGAGGCGGTCTCCAGCGAGATCGTGAACGACGGGTGGATCCGGCACCTCGGACCCGAGAACCTCCCGCAGCCGACCCCCACGGAGGCCGGTCGCACCCTCGCGAGCATCGCCGCCCCGGGTGGATTGACCATGTACGCCCACTACGCCACCGACACCGCGGGGCACCAGTCGGAGGTCGCAGCGGGTGCGGCGGCGCTGGAGCGGGTAGATGCCTTCATCGGGGGCCTGCTGGAGGCGTTGCCGGCGACGCATCGCATACTGGTCGTATCCGATCATGGAAACATCGAGGATGCTCGGGCGGGGCACACCCGAAATCCCGCTCTCGGCCTGGTCGTCGGGGCCGAAGCCGCCTCCGACCCCGCGGCGGCGGAGGGGGCCGAACGCCTCTCGTCGCTCATGGACGTGCCCGGGACGGTACTCGACCTGCTCGACTGACGCGCCACCGCCGACCCCGGCCGGACCCCAGCCTGCCTGCGGACCCCGGCCTGCCTGCGGACCCCGGCCTGCCTGCGGATCCCGGCCTGCCTGCGGATCCCGGCCTGCCTGACCGACCCCAGCCGCCATGGAGCCGCCCGGACCGATGGCGCACGATGGGTCATGCCTCCCGACACCCGACCGTTCTCGGCCGTCCCCGCGGCGAATAGCGACACGCAGGCCCGCTCCCTCGCCGAGCGCCTGCGCCTCCAGTGGGCATCGCCTCCACTCGAGCCGGACCCTCGGGCCATGCGACTCGTCACGGTAGAGGCCGCGCGCGCACACCGTGTCGTACCGCTCTCCGTGGACGCACGGACGCTGACGGTCGCGACCGCCCGTCCGCTGGACCCCTCCCTCGACGAACTCGGCTTCCGGGTCGGGCGCAGGGTCCGCCTCCTGGTCGCGTCCGACGCGGCGATCGATGAGGGACTCGAGGCATTCTGCGGCAACGAGATCTCCCGGCTCGCGACCATTCTCGGCGAACGCACCGACCTGGTCGACATCGAGGATTCCGCCACGCTCGAGCGCGCGGCCCGCGCGGCACCACTCGTACGCCTGGTGGACGAGATCATCCGGGAGTCGGCCCGTGCCCGAGCCAGCGACATCCATGTGGAGCCCGGCCGGGCCGCGGTGACGGTGCGGATCCGGGTCGACGGGATCCTGAGACGCGCCTGGTCGCTCCCCCTGGCCGTCCGGACCGCCCTCGTGTCCCGACTCAAGGTGATGGCGGGCATGGATATCTCCGTCCGACGACGCCCGCAGGACGGAAGCCTCCGGCTTCGCGTGCTCGATCGCGAACTCGCATTACGCGTATCGACCCTCCCCTCGGGGGGCAGCGAGAAGGCGGTGATCCGGATCCTCGACTCGGAACGAGCCCCGCTCGACCTCCGGGAGCTGGGGCTCTCCTCCGAAGACGCGGGGCGACTCCGAGACGTCGTGGCCGCCGGTCGGGGCGTGATTCTGGCCACGGGGCCCACGGGGAGCGGCAAGAGTTCGACGCTCCACGCGCTCCTTCACGCGCTCGATCGCGAGGGCCGCAACGTGGTCACGCTGGAGGATCCGGTGGAGTATCGGCTCCCGGGCGTGACGCAGGTGCAGGTCGATCCGCGCAGCGGACTGACATTCCCGGCGGCGCTGCGGGCGGTGCTTCGGCAGGACCCCGATACCGTCATGGTCGGCGAGATCCGCGACGCCGAGACCGCCCGCATCGCGATGGCGGCGGCAGTCACGGGGCATCTCGTGCTCTCCACCCTGCACACGACCGACGCGCCCGGCGCCCTCACGCGTCTGGTCCAGATGGGAGTTCCGGCGTACCTGGTGGCGGGCGGCGTGTCGGCGATCGTCGCGCAGAGGCTGGCTCGCCGGACCTGCTCCCACTGCCGGGGCGCGGCGTGCCCGCGCTGCGACGGCGGACTCAGGGGTCGAACGGGTGTCTTTCAACTGCTGGTGGTCGATGACGCCCTGCGCGACGCCGTGGTGGACGGAGCGTCGACGCCCACGCTCCGGCGCCTCGCCCGCGAGGGGGGGATGCGATCGCTGTCGGAGGATGCACGAAGGCAGGTCGCCGAGCGCAGGACCACGCCCCACGAGATCGTGTCCATCACACGGGGGGATCCGTCCGCGGGTCGACCCTGTTCGAACTGCGCCGGAGGCGTGCCGACCGACGCGGCGGGGTGCCCCTGGTGCGGCCTGGCGACGGTCTCCCGGTGCCGATGCGGGCGGCGACTCGAGCCGGGGTGGAAGTGGTGCCCCGAATGTCGCGCGCCGAAATCCCCGACCTGATCCTCAGCAGTTGCCGCCGCCGAAGCGGCCGGTCTAGACTTCGCTGTCCCGGTTCACGCGTTCCTGCGACCCGCATTCATGTTCGGTCCCGCCAGCTTCCGCAGGATCCTCTTCCTCGCCATCCTGCTCGGTGCCTTCGTGCCCGCGGCGATCGCGATCGGGGGCGGTACGCTGCTGCTGCGAGGGATCGGAGATGCGGCGGGCACCGCCGGACCCTGGTCGGCGGTCGCGGAATCCGGGGGCGAGCTGATCGACGCCGCCCGTGAGGCCGCCCCCGGCGACACCGTGCTCGCACGACTGTCCGAAGAGCACTCGTCGGCTCTCTCCGAATCGGTGCGCCTGTCGAATCTCTACGCGCTTCTCCTCGATCGGACGGGGCAGCTTCTCCCCTTCGTGGCGGGCGGACTCCTGGTGATCATCACGCTGCTCGCGGCGTGGGCGGCCGGCCGATTCTCCGGACGCCTCTCCCGTCCGGTGGCGGAGATGGTGGACTGGACGAAGCGTATCGCAGCGGGTGAGTCGCTGCCGGATGCGCGCGACGGGTCCGCCGAGATCCGCGAGTTCTCGAAGCTCCGTTCGGCCCTTCGGGGCATGGATCGGGAGCTGGCGGAGGCCCGGTCCCGTGAGGTGGAGTCGGCGCGTGTCCGGGCGTGGTCCGAGATGGCACGGCGCGTGGCACACGAGCTGAAGAACCCTCTCACGCCGATCCGGATGAGCGCCTCCGCCCTGAGCCGGGCCGAGGACGCCGCCACCCGCCAGGCGGCCGAGATCATCCTCGAGGAGACGGGCCGACTCGAGGAGCGTGCACGCTCCTTCTCCCGCTACGGCAGACCCCCCGAGGGTCCGGCTGCCGAGGTCGACCTCGATGAGCTTCTCCGCACCCTGGTGCGGCGAGAGACGGGCGACGAGGGTGGCGACGATACGCTCCACCTCGAGGTCGAGGCCGGTCTGCCCCGTGTCTTCGGACACCACGACCCGCTCGAGCGGGCGATCCTGAATCTCGTCGTGAATGCCCGTGAGGCGATGGCGGATGCGGGCGGCCGGGTGACGATTCGGGCACACGGCGAGGGAGAGGAGATCGTGATCGCCGTGAACGATGCGGGACCGGGTGTGCCCCCGGAGCTGATCGACCGGGTGTGGGAGGCGGACTTCACCACGCGGAGCCGCGGGACCGGGCTCGGACTCGCGATCGTCCGCCAGACCGTGGAGGCGCACCGCGGACGTGTGACGGTCCACAATCGTGACGAGGGGGGCGCGTCGTTCCGGATCCACCTTCCGCGCATCGACGCGCACGCACCGCCGGTGCACCGCGACGACGTCCCGACGGACACCTCCGCGAGGCCGGCCGAATGAACGAGATCCTGATCGTGGACGACGAGGGGAATATTCGGCGGTCGCTCCGCGCCCTCCTCGAGGCCGAGGGGTATCGCGTGCGGGACACGGGATCGGCCGAAGCCGGGCTCGCGGACATCGAGGAGCGGGAGCCCGACGTGGTCCTGCTCGATCTGATGCTTCCGGGAATGACGGGACTCGAGGCGCTCCCGCAGTACCTCGAGCGGGCCCCCGCCACGACCGTCGTGATGATGAGCGGCGAGGCATCGCTCTCCGACGCGGTGGAGGCGACACGCGTCGGCGCATTCCACTTCATCGAGAAACCACTCACCCCCGAGTCCGTGCTGCTCACGGTGAAGGGAGCGCTCGAGGTCAGTCGGGCCCGCGATCTCACACGTGCGCTTCAGGGCCGGCTGGGTCCGGATGCGAATCTGGTGGGTGACTCGGATCCGATGGAGGCCGTTCGGGAGCGCGTGCGACGGGTCGCCCCGACCGACGCCCGGATCCTCATCACCGGAGAGAGCGGGACGGGAAAGGAGCTGGTCGCCACCGCGATTCACGCTCTGTCGCAGCGGAAGGACGCCCCCTTCATTCGGGTGAATTCCGCGGCGATCCCGCGTGAACTGGTGGAAAGCGAGATGTTCGGGCACGAGCGCGGCGCCTTCACGGGCGCGACCGAGCGACGCAGAGGGCGATTCGAACTCGCGGACGGTGGCACGCTCTTCCTCGACGAGATCGGGGATCTGGACGCCTCGGCGCAGGCGAAGCTCCTCCGAGTCCTGGAGTCGGGCATCATCGAACGGGTCGGCGGTGGTCGGCCGATACCCGTCGACGTACGGGTCGTCGCGGCGACGAACCGCGACCTGGAGGAGGAGGTCCGGGCCGGCCGATTCCGGGACGACCTCCGATTCCGTCTCGATGTGGTTCCGATCCCGGTGCCCCCTCTCCGAGAGCGAATGGAGGACATCCCCGCCCTCGTCGAGCACGCTTCGCGTCGACTCCGTGAACGCGACGGGGTCACACCGCCCGCCTTCGGTGCTGGAGCGATGGACGTGCTACGCGGGTATGACTGGCCCGGGAATGTGCGTGAACTGTTCAACTGCGTGGAACGAATCGCGATCCTGCACGCGGGGGAGGAGGTGGGTCCCGACGTGATCCGGTCGGTGGTCCGGCACGAGGCGCGAGCAGGCATGGCGTCGGGAGTCGGCGCAGAGGATGACCCGCGCGCCCTCTCGGAACGGCTGGACGACTACGAACGAGATCTCATCCGCGCGGCGCTGGACGACTCGGACGACAACGTGGCGGAGGCGAGCCGGCGACTTCGGACGGATCGCGCGAACCTGTACAGACGGATGCGTCGCCTGGGTCTGAGGGACGACGACTGACCGCACCAGTTCTCGCCGGGAGTGCCCGGCGATGAATGCACGGAGGCCTGAATGAGCCGGATGCGCATCAAACTCCCAGCCCACGGGCCCGTCGGGGCCCTGCTTCTCGCCTTCCTGCTGCAGGCGGCCGTCGTCTCGCCCGCCTCGGCGCGCCAGGACCTGCTCGCCGGGGACCCTCTCCCACGAGCGGTCGCCACGGACCTCGTCGATTTCCTGAACGACCCCGGGGTCGTCCGGTTCGACGGGCGCGCCTCGATACCTGAGGGGGCCTTGCTGGCAGGGGACGTCGGCGCACTCGATGGATCTCTCACCATTTCCGGTACCATCTCCGGCGGCGTCGTGGTCGTGGGTGGCGATCTCGTGATCACCCCCACGGGCACGATCAGCGGCGACGCCATCGTCGTCGGGGGTCGCCTCCGCGGAGACACCGAACGGATCGAGGGGGAGTTCGTGCGGTACGACGAGACCTTCACCTTCGTCGTGCGGGACGGGCGCGTCGGTCTCCGTGATCCGCCCGATCGGAGGGAAGGCCTCTACCTCGGCGCCTCCCGCATCACCGTCCGGGCGGGTACCAACTACAACCGTGCCGAGGGGCTGCCGATCGTCTTCGGACCGGTGATCGAGAGCCGTGGCGACGGCGCCTTCCGCGTCGAGGCGCTCGCGACCTACCGGACCGAGTCCGGCTTCACCCGGGATCGACTGGGCTACCGGATCGGCGCGGAGCAGCGCTTCGGTTCGCCCCTGACGCTGACGGTTCGCGGGGGGGCGTACTCCGAGGTCGAGCCGATCGAGTACCGCCTCTCGGACGTGGAATCGTCCCTCGCGTCCTTCCTTCTGCACCGCGACTACAGGGACTACTACGAACGGCGCGGATGGAGCGCGGGTCTCGGTCTCGGTGTGCCCTCGATCCCCCTGGATCTGTCGCTCGACTATCGGCGGGAGAAGCACTTCTCGCTCCCGGTGGGGAGTCCGTGGACGCTGGTCCGCAACGACGAGCCGTGGCGGGCGATGCCGCTGGTCGCGGAGGGTACCCAGGAGCTCCTCGATGCCCGGCTCGTCTTCGACACCCGCAACGACGCCGACCACCCGACGGACGGGTGGCTGATCCGCGCAAGCGGGCGGTTCGGCCTCGGTGACGACCCGGCGGTGCCCGGATTTTCGACGAGCCTCGACGGCCCTCTCGGCGACGCGGCCGTGGAGGACGGTGGCTTCTCGACAGGGTCTCTGGACATTCGGCGGTACGCACGCGTCGACCCCTGGTCGCATCTGGCCTTCCGTGGCTTCGTCGCCGGATCGCTGGACGGCGAGGTTCTCCCGCCACAGTACCAGCACGCGCTGGGTGGAGAGGGGGCGCTGCCGGGGCTGTCCCTCTTCGACCTCGACTGTGGGGCCCGAGACGCGGTCGTGCTCGCGCAGCGTGACGACGACCGAGAGGCCTTCCCGTACTACGGCTGCGATCGCGTGGCGCTGTTCCAGGTCGAATTCCGAAAGGCATTCCGCTGGGATCTCGAGCTGGGCCCCGACGAGGACGAGTGGGACGACTGGTCGTGGTACCCCAGGATCGATCTCTCGCCCGCCTTCTCCGTCTTCGTGGAGGGTGGGCGGGGGTGGTCGGCCGGTCCTTCACGCCCGGATACGCCACGCGGCGCCGACGCCGGCCTGGGCCTCCACCTGGGAGACATATCCTTCTACTGGGCCTATCCGCTCGAGGGTGGCGACGAGCGGGTCAACTTCTTCGTGCGGCTCTCCCGCCGCTTCTGACCCTCCACCCTTGTCGAACGCCCTCCTCCGACGTCTGCTTCCGGGCGTGCTCGCGCTGCTGCTGTGCAGCGCCGGACCGGCTGTGGCCGTCGCCCAGGAGGACAGCCCACGCCCCGCGTCGGTCTCCTTCGACATGGACGAGACCCGGCTGATGTTCGACTTCGGGGATGTGCTGCTGGACGGGGGACTCCGACGCGCACTCGAGCAGGGCCTTCCGCTCCGGATCCGGGTGGAGGCGGAGCTGTGGCGGGACGGTTTCTTCGACCGCCAGGAGGGCGAGGCGGAGTGGGGGGCGAGCGTCGTGCTCGATCCGGTGGCGCGGGAGTACGAGGTGGCCGTGGCGGGCGAGGGAGTCATCGGTCGCCACGTCACGCTCGCGGAGGTCACGGACGTGCTGGAGGACGCCTTCGCCATGCGGCTGCGCCCGGCCCGCGACGCCCGCTACTACTATCTCGCCGAGCTCGAAGTCGAGACGCTGTCGCTGTCCGACCTCGACGAACTCCGCCGCTGGCTCGGAGGTGACGTGGCCTCGGCGGTCCGGGGGGACGACGAGGTGGAGAACGTCATCGCAACGGGCGTCCGTCGGATCTTCGTCAGGGCGCTGGGCCTGCCGGCTCGTCGTGAGCGGCTGCGGACCCCGACGTTCGACTGGGATCCGTCGTCCGGCGTGGTCACTCCCGGGAGCTGACGGCTCCGGGGCCCCGGAGAAATCGACCGGGGCGCGCGTCCGTGAGTTCGCCGTCCACCATCACCGGCACACCATTCACCAGTACATGCTCGATCCCGCGGGAAAGGCGGTGCGGATCGGTGTACGTGGTCACCTCCCCGATCCTCTCCGAGTCGAAGATCACGAGGTCCGCGAAGTAGCCTTCCCGAAGGAGCCCCCGCTCGTTCAGCCCGACGCGGTCCGTCACCGCCGACGTCATCTTCCTCACCGCCTCCTCGAGCCCGATCACACCCTCCTCGCGAACATACAGGCCGAGGATGCGTGGGTACGTCCCGTACGTCCGGGGGTGCGTCATTCCGATGGCGGTCGTCGGATCGCGCACACCGGAATCCGACCCGATCTTGATCCACGGCTGACGGAGCTTCTTCCGCACGTTCTCGTCGCTCATGGCGAAGTAGACCATCCCGGCGTTCCCCTCGTCGATCAGGAGGTCGATCACCGCCTCCGCCCACGGGAGACCCCGTCGGTCGGCCAGGTCGGCCAGAGTCGCACCGATCAGGTCCCGGTTCCGATCGGAGACGCCCACGATCATCGCCCCCTCCGGCGTCGATAGCCGGCACCAGTTCTCGTACGCGTCCGGGGGGCCGGTCATGTCGGCGACGATGCGCGCACGCGCCTCCGAATCGCGCAGGTTGTCGCGCAGTCGGCCGTCCGCGCTCGCCCACGGCGGGAGGCAGGCCTGGAGGCTCGTGGAGGCAGCCGTGTACGGATAGATCGCGGCCTGCACGTCGATCCCCTCGGCTCGCCCCCGGTCGATGCGCGCGATGGCGTCGTCGAGGAGTCCCCAGTTGTCCGTGCCGGCGGCCTTCAGGTGATACAGCTCCACCGGCACCGACGCGCGACGCCCGATTTCGATCGCCTCGTCGACGGCGCCGAGAAGTCCATACGACTCGCTGCGGATGTGCGAGATGTAGACGCCGCCGTGATCCGCCACGACCCGGGAGATCTCGGCGAGCTCGTCCGTACCGGCGTAGGCACCCGGCGGATAGATCAGCGCGGTGGCGACACCGAGCGCACCGTCCTGCATGGCCCGGGTGGTCACGGCGCGCATGGTGTCCAGCTCGGCGACCGATGGACGCCCCTCCCGGAAGCCCATCGCATACCGGCGCACCGTCGTGCCTCCGATGAAGGAGGCGACGTTCACCGCCACGCCCCCGGTCTCGATCTCCTCGAGCCACCCACCGAATCGGTCCCACTCGACCGAACGGCGCACCGCCGTGGTGTCGGATGGATCGGGCGGCCCCTCGTTGTAGGCCTTCCACGGTGCGGGCGTGTTGGACTCACCCATGATCTCCGTGGTGACGCCCATGTACAGCTTGCTCACCGCACGACCGTCGCGGAGCAGCGCCTCGTCGGACTGGCCGTTCAGGTCCACGAAGCCGGGCGCGACCACGTCGCCGTCCGCGTCGATCACCTGTTCGGCTCCAGCCGGATCGAGCATCCCCGGAGGCGCGATCCGCACGATCCGGTCGCCCTGCACGGCGACGTCGGCCCACCGCCATGGATTCCCGGTCCCGTCGACGAGGCGGCCACCGGTGACGAGGAGGTCCCAGCCGCCCGACGTGGGGGTCACCCCCTCCGGAGCGGTCCCGGACGAACAGGCTGCGGCGGCGAGGGCGATCAGCGCGACGGAGGCCGGCGTCCGCCCGAAACGCCCGAGCCGGTGGAGCGCCACCCGCATCACGATTCGACCACCTCCTTCCGGACCGCCGCCGTGCGGATGCGATCGACCCTGGGACGCACCCCGATCCCGGGCGCGTCCACCGGGCGGATGTGCCCTCGTTCCGACAGGTCCCATTCGGGCTCCACGATGTCCTCCTCCCAGTAGCGCCGGCTCTCCGATATGTCTCCGGGCAACGTGAAGCCGGGCAGCGTCGCCAGAGCGACGTTGTGGCCGCGACCGATACCCGACTCGAGCATTCCACCCACCCACACGGGCACGTTGCGGCCCCGGCAGAGGTCGTGGATCGCGATCGCGTTGGTGAAGCCTCCGACCCGACCCGGCTTCACGTTGATGATTCCGCATGCCACGGCGTCGAGCGCGTGAAGGGCATCGGCGGGCTGCCGGATCGACTCGTCCAGACAGATCGGTGTCTTCAGCTTCCTCTGCAGCGTCGAATGCTCGCGAATGTCGTCGTGCGCGAGCGGCTGCTCGATCATCATGAGATCCACCGGATCGAATCTGCGGAGGTGATCCAGATCGTCGAGCGAGTAGGCCGAATTCGCGTCGACCATCAGCGCGGCATCGGGAAACTGGTCGCGTACGCCCTCCACCATTTCGACGTCCCGGCCGGGCTTGATCTTCATCTTGATCCGCTCGTAGCCGGCCTCGATGTAGCCGGTGACCTTGTCCAGGAGTGCCGCGTCGCTCTCCTGGAGCCCCACGGAGACTCCGACCGGTACTGCACGCATGGATCCGCCGAGGGTCTCGGCCAGAGGTCGCTCCTCGAGACGTGACCAGAGTTCCCAGGTGGCCATCTCGATGCCCGCCTTGGCCATCGGATGCCCACGCACCCACGACATCGCCCCGAGCACGTCGGAGGGGTGCCGGAGCTCGCGACCGACGACGGAGGGGGCGAGGAAGTCCCGCAGCACGTGCCACGCCGTCTCGGTCGTTTCGTAGGAGTAGGCGGGGTCCTCGGCGGCCACGCACTCGCCCCACCCGGTCTCGCCCTCCCCATGCACCGTCACCACGATGATGGAGCGCTCCTGACGCCCGCCCGAACTGATCTCGAACCGTTCGCGCAGCGTGAGAGGCACGATGCGGAGTTCGATTCGTTCGATTCTGACGCTGGTGTTCATGGCCGGCGGGCGGAGGGGGGCGAGTCGGGAACTCCCGAGTCGGCACGGGTGCCGTAGTAACTCTCCTGGAGCAAGCGGTATGCCGTCGCACCGTCGGAGGTCCTCGTCATGCCCGCCACGGCCCACCCGGCATCGACTGCGGGTGCCAGCGCGGCCCGTGTCGCGACACGCCAGGCCCACGCCAGCTCCGGATAATCACCCTTGAGGAGCTGCAGATTCCCGGGCACCGGAACGCGATACTCGCTCTCCTGCCGGGGAGTGGCGACACGCGGGTCGTCGAGGTCGACCATGGGGCGCCCTCCGCCGGACACCTGGAAGGCGTACACCGGCTCCCGCTCCGGCCAGGACCGCGGGGCGAGCGAACCCTCGTCCGCGGCATCCACGACCCGTCCCTCCCTGAGGTTCCAGCGGGCCAGGAGGCGATCCGTGCCGATCCCGGAGTGCAGCGGCGAGGTCGAGGCACCGTACATCTCCATCACGTAGAGGTCGCCGACCGCACCGAGACGCTCGAGGTTGAGCCAGCCGTTCCGAGCCTCCAGGGGGTCCCACGTCCACTGCATGGTCCGGGCACCCGCCTCCAGCGCCCGTTTGCGTTGGTGCCACTTCAGGCGACGTCCGATGCCTTCGTCCCGGATGTCTGCCCGGACCGCCAGAATATCCGACCAGTGGACCAGTTCACCCGCCCGCACACCGGTGATTCCGAAGACGAACCCCAGCATCTCGCCACCCCGGAAGGCCCCGGCCGCCACGCCCCCGACCCCCTGCGCGACCTTCTGGAGAGATGCCGGGACACCCTCCGTGAACCCCGGGCCCCAGATCTCGTCCTGGAAGGCGAACGCCGCCCGATACTCCTCCATTCCGGCGAGATCGCGGATCACCACCTCGGTCATCGATCCACCGGAGCGGCGAGCAGGGCGGCGAAGAGAGCGAGGCGGTCGGGGATCCGGGCGATCACGAGGTGCTCGTGGTCGGCGTGCGCCCCGTCGCCCACGACACCGAGACCGTCGAGCGTCGCGGTCAGCGGGCTCAGCGTGTTGCCGTCCGACCCGCCGCCGACGGTGGCCTCGCCGATCTCGAGGCCCAGTTCCTCCGCGGCCCGGGATGCGAGGGTCCAGAGGCGGCGGTTTCGAGGTGTCCGCTCGAAGGGGGGACAGACCCGGCCGCCTTCGACCAGCAGCTCGACGCCGTCGACCTCGGACCGGATCCCCAGAATCGCTGCCTCCATCTCGTCGGCGGCCTCCACCGTCGGCACCCGCACATCGACTTCCGCCTCGGCGTGGGCCGCGATCACGTTGGCCCGGGTCCCGCCGCGAACGGTGCCCACGTTTACCGAAATCCCCTCGTCGAGGCGGGCGAGCGCATGGAGGCGGAGAGTCGCGAAGGCCAGCGCCTGAATGGCGCTTCGACCGCGTTCCGGGTCGAGCCCCGCGTGGGACGAGCGCCCCCGTGCCGTCACCCGGAATCTGAGGATCCCCTTCCGAGCGGTCTTGATCAGGCCGCGCTCACCGAGGGCCGGCTCCGCCACGAGGGCGCGTTCGACCACCCGCCCGAGCCGACGGACATGCCGTTTCGAGTCGGCGCTGCCCGTCTCCTCGTCGGAGTTCAGGAAGAAGATCGGTGTCACGGCAGGGGCGCGACCCACGTCGTCGAGCACGTCGAGGGCGACGATGGCCTGCGCCACACCCCCCTTCATGTCGAAGACGCCGGGCCCGTGCAGGCGACCCTCCTCCGTCCGCACAGGCATGCTCTGGAGCGTCCCCACCGGCCACACGGTGTCGAGATGCCCGATGATCAGCTGGAGCGGATCACCCCGCCGGCGGCCCCGCGGCACCGCCAGCAGGTGTCCCCCCTCGTGCGCCGTGCGGGTGGAGGCGGGAATCCGCCGCACCCGGAAGCCACGACGCTCGAACTCGGGCGTGATCCGGTCGAAGGCTCGGGCGACCGCCTCGCCATCGCCCGTGGGAGACTCGATCGTCGCGAGATCCCGGACGAGCCGAACCACCCGATCGGCCCGACCTCGTGCAGCCTTCATCAGCGGGTGGTCCGTTCCGGAATGGGCCGACGCGGCCGTGTCGCCCGTCACCTCGGGGGCGTCCGCAGGGCCCGGGCCGCCCGTCATCGTGACCCTCGCTCGGCACCGCCCGCATCGTCCAGGCGTCTGTAACTCTCATCGAGGAGTTCGACAGGATGGACCACGCCCATGTCCGCTCCGGCCAGGATGAGTCCCGCTCCGATCTGCATCATGCACCCCGGATTTCCCGTGGCCACACACGGCGCACCTGTGGCCCGCACCTCGGACACCTTCCGCTCGCCGATGGCACCCCCGAGTTCCGGGTGTGTCATCCCGTAGATGCCGGCCCCTCCACAGCATGCGTCCGGGTCTGCGACGGTCCGCACCTGGAGCCCCGGAATCGCGGCGAGCACCGTCTCCGTGGCCGCGTCGGCGCGCTGCGCATGCTTCAGATGACAGGGGGGGTCGTAGGCGACGTTGCGGCGCACCTCGCCGCCCTTGAGCGGACCCCGGTCAGCCAGCACTTCGGTGACATCGCGCACCCGCTCCGAGAAGGCGGCGGCGCGATCCGCCCACGCGGGGTCGTCCGCGAGCCACTCGCCGTACTCCTTCATCGCGGCTCCACATCCCGCGGCATCCGTGACGACCAGATCCACGTCGAGCCGCTCGGCCTCGGCGATTCGGCGGCGGGCCAGATCCAGTGAGCCGTCATGGTCCCCCGCATGTGCGTGGAGCGCTCCACAACATCCTCCGGCGCCCATGCGGACGACCGCGCATCCGTTCCTGGCGAGAACGCGCTCGGAGGCGTCGACGACCCGCGAGAACAGGCTCCCCTGCACACAGCCGGGGAGCAGCGCCACCGCGGGTCCGTCGCCACGCACCATCGGCGCGGAGGCGGGAGGTGCGGACCCGGCCGACGACGGCGCCGAGTCGGGCTGCGGGGGCTCGGGCTGCGGGGGCACGGACGCGGGCCGGGTAGATGCAGATCGCGAACGGGTACCCCGACCGGCCGACCCGTCCGAAGCCTCGAGCATCGCCGCGGCGAAACGACCGGCGCGCCCCTTCGGCCCGGAGGGCGCCAGCCTCCGGACGAGTCTCGGTACGCCCAGCGCGCGCGCCACCCTCGCAGCGGCGAGAGAGGCCCGCAGAATCATCGGGCTCTCGAACACACGCAGCATCAGGTCGATCACGGGACCCGCGGTCCGCTCCCGTGCGGGGCGGGCGGCGCGGGCCACCTGACGAGCCGACTCGAGCAGCGATCCGTACGGGACGCTCGACGGGCAGACCGGTTCGCACGCACGGCATCCGAGGCATCGGTCCATGTGCGTCTGGAAGGCGTCACCCGCCGGATCGAGGCGCCCCTCCGCGACCGCGCGCATCAGGTGAAGCCGACCGCGTGGCGAATCCGCCTCGTCGCCGAGCTCCCGATAGGTCGGACAGGCCGGGAGACAGAAGCCGCAGTGCACGCAGGTCAGTAGCCCCTCTTCCACTCCATCCACACGCTGTGCCAGCGCGTCGATCGGCGAATGGCCGCCTCGGTGGGAGTCACTCACGACGCCGCCTCGTGATCCCGAACGGATGCGGTCTTCGCGTCACCGTGGAAGACTGCCACGACCCGCTGCGTGATGGCCTCGGCAGCCTCGGCGGAAGAGTCGGCGGCCAGCGTCGCCGTCCGGACGGCTCGGCGGACGTCCTCCGGACCGCGCAGAAGGGCGCACCCCCCGCCCTCACGGCCCATGGCACCCGCGAGATCACGCCAGAGGGCCGGTTCACGGGCGGGTGGCGGGTCCGCATCCTCGCCGCCCCGGGGCCCGGCGGCCTCCGTCGCGAGCCGGCCACGACGCAGCGTCGGGTCCCAGGCCCAGCGTATTCCCGGCAGGGAGCCCACGACCTCCGCGAAGCGAGCGCCCTGGCCGGTAGCCACACCGGGGCGCACATCGGCGACGATCGCACCGTCACCCACCCGTGCCTCGCCGTCCGGATCCGGTCCATCCAGCTCGAAGGACGCCACGAAGTCACCAAGGGCGTCCGGCCCCGACTCCTGCGCCGAAGGCGATCCGCGGACCTCGACGAGACGACGCCGCTCGTGATCCACCCACGCCCTGCGACCGCTCAGGAGCACGGCGTGTCCGGTCGACGTGATCACCTGCGGATGCGGCCAGCCCGGCAACGCCCGCCATCCGTTCGCGGCCGGCCAGCGGAGAACCTCGATCGCCTCGGGCGACGGATAGGCCCGCAGCGTGACCTCCTCCACACGACCCAGGGCTCCCTCCCCGACGAACAGTCCGAGCAGATCGAACCCGGCGACGTTCTTGACGACGCGGCCGCCGAGGTGGAGTCGACGCCCATCCGGCGTCCGAACGGTCGCGCCCAGCACCGACTCGCGCATCGGGCCCCACATCGCCTCCAGCGGCCCGAGTCCACGACGAAGCGCTTCGTCGGTCGTGAGGTCCGGTCGGGCAACCGCGATGGGCGACCACTGGCCCTCGGCGGCCATCGCGGCCCGTACCTCGCCCCACGGCACGGAGCCGGGAGCCCGGACCGAGAGATCCGGCGGACTCACCTCGATGCCGGTGACGGCCGGCGGCGGCACGAAGTCGGCTCCCGCGTCGGCGTCGGCGGTCGTGTCGTCGGGGAGAACCTTTCCGGGATTCCAGCGAAGGTCCGGATCGAATGCGTCCCGTACGGCACGCATGGCGTCGCGCTCGTCGGGTCCCGCGATCAGGCGAACGTACTGCCGTTTGTCCATTCCCACGCCATGCTCCCCGGTGATCGTTCCGCCTGCATCGACGCACAGCTTCATGATCTCGCCCGCCGCCCGTTCGACGCGCTCCGTCACCTCGGCGTCGCGGCGATCGTAGAGGATGTTGGGGTGGAGGTTGCCGTCCCCCGCGTGGAAGACGTTGGCGATCCGCAGGTCGTACCGGACCGCGATCTCGTCGATGCCGCGCAGCACCTCCGGGAGCACCGAGCGGGGCACCGTGGCGTCCTGCACCATCAGATCGGGTGCCAGGCGACCCATCGTACCGAAGGCCTTCTTCCTGCCCTGCCACAGACGGAGTCGCTCCGCATCGTCGGTGGCCCGGCGAACCTCGGTCGCACCGGCCCGCAGACAGTGCGTCTCGGCGCGGTCCGCATCCGCATCCAGCTCGAACTCGTTCCCGTCGAACTCCACGACCAGGGCCGCACCGACGCCGCGCGGGTATCCGGCACGGAACGGACTCGACTCCACGGCCGTGATGGTGTGACGGTCGACGATCTCGAGGGCGGCGGGCAGGAGCCCGTCGGAGATGATCGCCGTCACCGCCTCCCCCGCCTCCGCGGTCGTCTCGAACAGGCCCAGGAGCGTCCTCACTCCCTCGGTTTCGGGAACGAGACCCAACTCGATCTCCGTGACCAGGCCGAAGCATCCCTCGGACCCGATGACCGGTCCCAGAAGGTCGGGCGCATCCCCACGGGGACGGTGTGCGCCGCCCAGCTCCACCCGTCGGCCGGAGCCGTCGATCAGCGTCAGACCCTGCACGTACCTCCGCGTCACGCCGTACTTCAGGCAGTGAGGCCCACCGGAGTTCTCCGCGACGTTCCCCCCGAGCGTGCAGGCCGCCTGCGACGAGGGATCTGGAGCGTAGACCAGCCCGTACGGTCGGACCAGCGCCGCGAGCTGGGAATTCAGCACCCCGGCCTGGACTCGCGCGCGGCGACGGTCCGGATCGAACTCGAGGATCCGGTTCATCCGTGCGGTGCCGAGCATCACGCTGCCGGGGGCGGCCACGGCCCCACCGGACAGACCGGTGCCCGCGCCTCTCGGCACGATCGCGAGCCCCGCGGCGTGGACGGCCCGCACGACCGCGGCGGCTTCCTCCGTGTCGGCGGGAAGCACGACGGCGCGGGGTGTCTGATGGAACCGGCCGAGCGCATCGGTCTCGTAGACGAGCAGGCGCTCCGGGTCCGACACGACAGCCGCCTCACCCACGATATCCCCGAGGCGTCGGGCGAGATCGGGTGCGAGCGTGTCGCCGGAGGTCGGCGTAGGTACGACGGGGTGCGCGGAGGAGGAGGTCATCCCCCTTGATCTAGTCCTGCCCGGCGGCCGTGTCCACATGGTGCAGCAGTGCGCGGAGAGAAGCTTCGGCCGCGGAGCGCACTCGGTTCGGTACGGAGTCCCCGTAGATCCTCCGGTAGATCTCGTCGAAGCCGACCCGGGGTCGAGCGCTTCGCACCTGTTTCACCGCCGCGATCCGCGCCTCACGATGCGCGCGGTAGCGGCGCAGAAGCGGACCCGGGTCCTCGATGATCGGCCCGTGCGACGGGTGGATCGAGCGGGGATCCAGCGCCTCGATCCGGTCGAGTGACGCGAGGTAGTCGGCGACGCATCCGGGATATTCGGCCACCCAGGTCGTGTCTCCGCTGCCGAGGACGAGGTCGCCGGCGAATACCGTCTCCCACTCCGGGTGATGAAACGCGAGGTGGTCCCTCGTGTGGCCGGGCGTCGGCACACAGACCAGATCCCCGGCATCGGTCTCGACCCGTTCTCCCTCCGCCAGCGGGCGAGCCGCGGGGTGACCGGAGCCCACGACCGTCACCCCGGGTGCACCATCGCTCGAGACGTCCGGTCGTGTGTGGGACGACGCATCGGCCGGGGCGTCCGCCATCCTTCTCAGAAGGGCATCGACGGCCCCGGTGTGATCGGGGTGCCCGTGAGTCAGCACCACCGTGACGTGGTGGGCGCCAACGAGGGATTCGACGACGGCCCCGACGTGGTCGTCCACGTCCGGGCCGGGGTCGATCACGGCCACACGCCGGACCCCCAGGATCCAGGTGCGTGTGCCGCTCAGCGTGAAGGGGCCGGGGTTGTCGGCGCGGATCGAGCGAAGCCCGTCCACGACACCGGTCCCCGTGCTCCGATCAGCGGCGTTCGGCCGCGATCTGCTCGGCGAGCTTGTCCCCGATCGCCGAGATCTCCTTCTCGTCGTCCTCGGTGAATGCCGCCTCGTCCGAGGAATCGATGTCGATCTGACCGAAGATCTGATCACCCGCACGAATCAGGACCACCATCTCGGAACGAACGTCCGGATTGCAGGCGAGGTAGTTCTCCGCCTCGGTCACGTCGTTCACGATCTGGTTCGCCTTCTCGGCGACCGCCGTGCCGCACACGCCGGTCCCGACCGGGATCTTGGCGTGCTCGGTAGGAGCGCCCACGTAGTTGTGGAGCCAGAGCTCGTTCTTTTCCTCGTTGAAGAGATAAACGCCCACCCAGTCGAACCGGGGATCGGACTTGTTGATCTGCTTCACCGCGTTGCGCAGAAGGGCGTCGGAGAGGTGTCCCTCGTCCCGAAGCCTCTGCAGGTCGTGTACGACGGTCGTCCCGTCAAGCATCGTGTCTCCTGACTTCATTGGTTCGCGAAGTGCCGCCGTGGACCGTCCACGGGGTACCGTCGCAGGCCCGAAGTGCCGCGAATCGGGGCTCCGGGCGAGCGTTCTAGATAGCCTTGAAGGGTAGAAACGCCCCGGAAATGCGTCAACGGATGGCGACCCAGCACCTCCGGGGGCAGCCCCACCCGCCATCATCTCGGCGTGAAGTCCGTGTCCGGCTCGAGCGACCGCACGAACGCCGCCAGCAGACGGGCGGTGGCATCCACATCGGCGAGGCTCACCACCTCGTTCGGCGAGTGCATGTAACGATTCGGGACGGACACGAGGCCCGTCGGAATGCCGCTCCGCACGAGCTGGATCCCGTCCGCGTCGGTGCGCGTCATGCGCGGCGACGCCTGGATCGTGTGATCGATGCCCTCGGCCTCCGCCACCTCCACGAGACGCTCGAACACCTCGGGATGCGCGGCCGATCCGCGGCTCAGGACCGGCCCACCGCCCAGCTCGTGGTCGCCGTGCTCCTTCTTCTCGATGTCCGGGACGTCGGTGCTGAAGGTGACGTCCACCACCAGAGCCACATCCGGCTCGAGATCGTATGCACTCGATCGGGCGCCACCGCCCTGGTAGCCGATCTCCTCCTGCGCCGTCGCGACCGCCCACGCTCCCGCATGCTCCGCCGGCTCCTGCTTGAGGAGACGGAGCGCCTCGAGCACCACGAACGCGCCGATGCGGTTGTCGATCGCCCGGCTCGCGATCCGATCCCCGGCCAGCCGGACCAGACCCACGTCCACGACCATCGGATCACCCACGCGCAGACCGAGGTCCTTCGCCTCGTCCAGCGACCGCGCACCCACGTCGACCCAGAGCTGCTCCATCTTCGACGCCTTCGAGGCCTCGTCGTCCTTCATGAGGTGGATCGCCTTCTTCCCGACGACGCCGGGCACGTCTCCACCCTTCGCGAGGATCCGCACGCGTTGACCGACCAGCACCTGTGGGTCCCACCCCCCGATGCCGTCGACGTAGAGGAACCCCTGGTCGTCGATGTGGGTGGTCTGGAGGCCGATCTCGTCGATGTGGCCGGCCAGCATCACCCGTGGTCGGGCTTCCGTATTCATCCCCGCGTGGGAGTTGCCGATCCGGTCGATGCGGATCTCGTCTGCGAACGAGCCCGCCTCCTCCCGCCACACCCGGGCCGCCCGCTTCTCGAAGGTGGAGGGACCGTGGGCGTCGAGGAGTCGATTCAGGAACGCTTCATTCATCTGTCGGGTGAGCCGTTGGAGTCGTGAGTGGGTACGGCGCCGCGGTGCCGAAGGGCGAGGCGGAGGTCAGGATACCCGGTCGTCCTCGTCGAGTCGAATCTCGTGCCGGGGATCCAGCGGATGATCGTCGTCCACACCCCCGGGAGCCTCCCGGTCCGCCGGATCGCCGCCGATGTCCCCGGAGCCGAATCCGAATCCACCCGAGCCACCGAACGCCCCGAATCCCCCCATCCGGACCTGAATCCGTCCATCCTCGACCCGCTTCCTGATCTCGCGGATCGCCGCCCGCCGCAGAAGGGCGCGGGTCGGCGGGAAGAGGAGGGAGAATCCAGCGATGTCGGTCAGGATTCCGGGGGTCAGCAGGAACGCCCCGCCGACGAGGATCGCCAGCGCGTCGATCGCCGCGGTACCCGGCATGCCGCCTTCGGCGATGTCCCTCTGAACCCGCCGAATCGCGCGGAGGCCCTCGCGTCTCGCGAGAGCTGCACCGGCAACTCCGGTCACCAGCACGATCAGGATCGTCGGGAATGCGCCGATCCACTGCCCGACCTGAATGAGCAGGGCGAGCTCGATGAGCGGCACGAGGACGAAGAGCAGGAAGAGCATGTGCGGGGCCGGTGCATGGTGATCGACTGGCCCCTTCAGGAACACCCCCCGGACGGGGGTGTTGCACGACGTTCGCCGTGTCCGCCTCACAAAAAGGCGGGCGCCGCACCTGACGGACAGCTGCCGGGGCCGATACACGCCCCACGGTGGGGGTCCACGGCTTCGCCACACCCATGGAGCAGACGTACTTCCGGAAGGGCTTCGGCCTCAAGGCCGAGGTCCGGCCGCTGATCGACGCCGAATATCATTCTGCCATCGTCGAGCGTATCCGCGCCCGCGGGTACGAGGACACGATCGGCGACGTGACGGTCCGCCTCGCGCAGGAGTTCGGCTTCTGCTACGGGGTCGATCGAGCGGTCGACTACGCGTACGAGACCGTCCACAAGTTCCCCGACAAGAAGATCTACCTCGTCGGTGAGATCATCCACAATCCGCACGTGAACCGGCGGATGACGGAGATGGGCATCGAGTTCATCTACCCGGAGGACGACGGCTCCTTCGACTTCGGGCATGTAGGGGGTGACGACGTGGTGATCCTCCCGGCCTTCGGTGTGACGATCCACGACTTCAACCGTCTCAAGGAGATCGGCTGCATCCTCGTGGACACGACATGCGGCTCGGTGCTCCACGTCTGGAAGCGGGTCGAGGGCTACGCGAAGGACGGGTTCACCGCCATCATCCACGGCAAGTATCAGCACGAGGAGTCCCGCGCGACCGCCTCCCAGGCGCTCAAGTACGAGGGCGGGAAGTACCTCATCGTCCGCAACATGGACGAAGCCATGCTCGTGTGCGATTACATCGCGAGGCGGGACGGGCACATGACCCGCGAGGAATTCATCGATCGCTTCGGCGGCGAGAAGTCCTCGGACGACTTCGATCCCGACGAGGACCTGCTGAAGATCGGCGTCGCGAACCAGACCACGATGCTGGCCAACGAGTCGATGGCGATCGGGGCGCGCGTCAAGGAAGCGATGATGGAGCGCTGGGGTGAGGAACACGCCGAAGAGCACTACCGGACCTTCGGCACCATCTGCTCGGCCACCCAGGAGCGTCAGGACGCCGTGAAGGAGATGATGCAGGATCCGCCGGACATCATGCTCGTCATCGGTGGCTACAACTCCTCCAACACCAATCATCTGGCGCACATGTGCCGCGAATACACGACCACGTACCACGTCGAGGATGCGCCCTGCATCGACGTGGACGAGGGGACGATCCGGCACAAGCCCGTGCTGAGTGCGACCGCGCCGGAGAACCTCGAGACGGACTGGCTTCCGGAGGGTCCGTTCTCACTCGGTCTGACCGCAGGCGCATCCACGCCGAACAACAAGATCGGCGAAGCGCTGGTCCGGGTGCTCGAGATCCGCGGGATCGACGTGGCGGCGATCGCCGACGAGGCGGTCGGCCGCGAGGGCCCCGAGCCGGCAGAGGCCTGAGCGACCCGGGCTCGCGAGCGGACGGCAACGGGGAGACCTGCACGTAGCGTGCAGCGCGCAGAATCGCTGTATGTGGGCGAGGCTTCGAACGCGTCTCCGGTCTCGGCAGCGAGGACCGCGTGGCGCAGGTCATCAACCGAGGGGAGCCCCCGTCGAGCGGAAAGGCGTTCTCGCAACGGGCGACTGGTGTCGGGAGCCCCGTGAGAGGTGCGCCAGCCCCCGACGCTCCCCCTCGCGCTAGTCGGCCAGCGACTTCCCCAGCTTCTTCAGGAGGCCCCTGAGCGTCTCCTGCTCACTCTCGTCCAGCGCACTCATCTGATCCGTCACGAAGTCGGTGTGGTCGGGGAACACATCGGATACCAGATCCTGCCCGTCCGCCGTGAGGCATGCGAGAACGACGCGCCGATCCTGCCGGGAGCGAATTCGCTCCACGAGACCCTGCTCCGCGAGGCGGTCCATCACGTAGGTGATGTTCCCGCCGGTGACGAGCAGCTTGTCCGCCAGTTCGCCGAGCGGAAGTGGGCCGACGTGGTACAGCGCCTCGAGGACACCGAACTGCGGCGTGGTGAGTCCGTAGTCCGCGACCTTCCCCGCCACGAGGCGGGACATGGTCGAGTAGCAACGCGCGAGAGCGATCCAGAGGCGCAGCGCCCGCTCCTCGTCATCGCCCCAGTCGCGTTCCGCGACGTCGCTCACCGCCTCGGCGAGCCGATCCTCCATCGGGCCTCCCTCTCCCTGTCGCAGCGAGGCGTCAGAAGTGGATGGCGCGACCGAGGGCGTTGAGCGCGCCCTCCGCGACACCCTCGGACAGCGTCGGGTGGGGGTGCATGGCGAGTTCCATCTCCTCCACGGTCGATTCGAGGTGCCGCCCGAGCACGAACTCGGCGATCAGCTCGGTCGCGCTGGGACCCACGATGTGGGCCCCGAGGATCTCGGAATACTTGGTGTCGCGGATGACCTTGATGAACCCATCCGCGTGCCCGTGTGCCACGGCCCGACCGACCGCCACCCACGGGAGCTTCCCGACCTGGATCTCGTAGCCGGCCTCCCTGGCTTGCGCCTCGGTCATCCCGATGGAGGCTACCTCGGGGTGGCAGTACGTGCAGTTGGGCACGTTGTCGTAGTCCACCAGGTGGTGCCCCTCACCGGCGATGTGTTCGGCGCAGACCACGCCCTCGTGCATCGCCTTGTGGGCCAGCAGCTGGCGGCCGGCACAGTCGCCGATGGACCATACGCCGTCGATGTTGGTGCGCATCTGGGCATCGACCTTCACGAATCCCCTGTCGTCGGTCTCGACCCCGGCGGCGTCGAGCCCGCAGTCCTCCGTGTTGGGCACGCGGCCGACGGCGGACAGAACCTTGTCCACGGTGAGAGTCCGGTCCTCGCCCTCCGAGTCGGTGAAGGTGACGGCGATGCCATCCTCCCCGACCTCGTACTTCTGGAATCGTGCCCCCGTGTGGATGTCCATGCCGCGCTTCCTGTAGGTGCGCTCCATGAACTTCGAGACCTCGGCGTCCTCCAGCGGGAGGATCCGGTCGAGCGCCTCGACGATCGTGATCTTCGACCCGAACGCCTCGTACACGTCGGCGAACTCCATCCCGATCGCACCGGCACCCACGATGAACAGGTGTCCGGGAGCCTCCTTCTGATGGAGCGCGCCGGTGCTCGAGAGGATGTGCTCCTCGTCGATCTTCAGCGTCGGAAGATCACGAGGGCGTGAGCCGGTCGCGATGACGATGTTCTTTCCCGAGACCACGGTCTTCTCGCCGTCGTTGTCGATCTCCACCCTGCCGTCGCCCTGCAGGCGGCCCCAACCCTCGAGGTGGGTCACCCCGTTCTTCTTGAACAGGCCACCGATCCCCCGGTTCAGCTGGTTCGCGACCCTGCGCGACCGCTCCTGCGCCGGCCCCATGTCGAACCTGAGGTTGTCGGCGACGATCCCGTGCTGCGCGCCCTCCTTCATGTCGTTCACGAGGAGAGCGCTCGTGAGGAGTGCCTTGGTCGGAATACACCCGATGTTCAGGCACACGCCGCCGAGCTTCTCGGCCTCCACGCACGCGACGTCGAGCCCCAGCTGTGCGGCGCGGATCGCCGCCACGTATCCACCCGGACCGCTGCCCACCACCACGAGATCGAATTCGGTCTTGTCGGCCACTGTGTAGCTCCACTTGATTCGGGCCGGAACGAAGGATCCGGCCGGTCTTCTTCGTATTGAAATCGGTGACACCGTCGACCGTGGTCGGTGCGACGGCCGCCACCGGGACATATCCTAACGAAATTCCCTCCCCCTCGGTGGAGTCAGACACGTGTTCATGAATACCTGGTGGCAGTGGCTCATCCTCTTCGGCGTGATCGGATGGGCCGTATCGGTCTACAACAAGCTGGTGACGCTCCGCGAGCAGGCGGAGGCGGCCTGGGCGGACATCGACGTCCAGCTCAAACGCAGGCACGACCTCATTCCCAATCTCGTCGAGACGGTGAAGGGCTACGCCTCTCACGAGCAGGAGACCTTCGACGCGGTCATCCAGGCCCGGTCCCGGGCGATGAGCGCCGAGGGACCCGCCCAGGCCGGCGCGGCGGAGTCGCTTCTCGGCGGGGCGCTGGGGCGACTGTTCGCCCTGGCGGAGGCGTACCCGGACCTCAAGGCGTCGGACGGCTTCCGCGATCTCCAGCAGTCGCTGGCATCGCTCGAAGGCGCGATCCAGAATGCGCGTCGGTACTACAACGCCGTCGTACGGGATTTCAACACCCGGGTGCAGACGATCCCCTCGGCCGTGATCGCCCGAAGCTTCGGATTCAAGCAGAGAGAGTTCTTCGAGATCGAGGAGGGCGAGCGCGCGGTGCCCGAGGTGGACTTCGACTCGTGACCCGCCTTCGGCCGACCCTCGCGGCCGTGCTGGTCGGGGCGCTCCTTCTCGCCGGGGTGACGTCCGCGTCGGCCCAGCAGCGGGAGCTTCGTGCAGAACGGATGGACGTCGAACTGACCGTTCTCACCTCTGGCGCCCTCCTCGTCCGGGAGCGCATCACCTATTCCTTCACCGGGTCATGGAAGGGCGTGTATCGGACGATCCCGATACGGTACGAGGGTCCGGGCGGGTTCGACTACGGGCTGGATGTGGACCTCCGGGGGATCTCCATCGAGGGCCTGGAGGCGGAGCCGCGTGTCGAGACCAGCCGGAAGGGGCGAGACCTCAAGTGGCAGGTGTGGGTCCCGGAGGCGACGGATACGCGACGGACGGTCGTCTTCGAGTACCGGGTCGGGAACGCCCTCCGTTTCTTCGAAGACCACGACGAGCTCTACTGGAACGTCATCGGCGACGGGTCGGAGGTCGAGTTCGGGCCGGTCGAGGCTCGAGTGCTCCTCCCGCCCGACGTCTCCGGGATTCGCACGCGGGCGTTCCTCGGCGGCTACGGGGCCCGTGAGGAGTCGGTGCTCATCGACCAGACGGCGGGTTACATCGACTTCGACTCGGACGACGACCTCGGGTGGCGCAGAGGTATGTCCATCGTCGTGGGCTGGGATCCGGGTGTGGTCGACCGGCCCACGGCGATCGACCGCGCCGGTGGCTTCGTCGCAGCCAACATCTGGCTTCTTCTGCCCTTCGTGGGCTGGTTCCTGATGCACCGGCGCTGGCGCTCTCGCGGAAAGGACCCGGAGGAGCGTCCCATCACGCCGCAGTACGAACCGCCCGCAGGAATCGGCCCGGCCGAAGCGGGGACGCTGGTGGACCACCATCCGCACGTCCGAGATCTGACGGCGACCATCGTGGACCTCGCCATCCGTGGCTGGATCCGCATCGAGGAGCAGGCCCCCGAGGGGATCATCGCGAAGTTCGTCGGAGGCACCGAATACGCCTTCCGGCGCCTCCCCGATCCCGAGAACGACTCCCTGAGGGGGTACGAGAGCCGGATCCTCCGTGCACTCTTCGCGGGCCACGGCGACCTGGTGACCACCGGTGATCTCAAGTACGAGTTCCACGAGGAACTCGCGGGTATTCGCACCGCGATCTTCGAGGAGCTGGTGGAGGACGGGTTCTACGGCCGCCGTCCCGACAAGGTCCGGAACTCGTGGATCGCGCTGGCCGTGGCGGGCTCCACGGCGGGCGTCCTCTTCATGATGCTGCTGTCGGCGCGTGGCGTGGTCGGCCCCGTGACCGCCGGTCTGGCCGGCGTCGGAATTGGAATACCGATACTGGTATACGCATTCCTCATGCCGGCTCGGACCACGCTCGGGGCCCGCGCGACCGAGAGAATCCGTGGGCTGGAGGAGTTTCTCTCGCGTGTGGAGCAGGACCGTTTCCGCCGGATGATCACGACGCCGGAGCAGTTCGAGGCGCTGCTCCCCTTCGCGATGGCGCTGGAGGTGGACGAGAGGTGGGCGGAGGCGTTCGACGACCTCTTCACCGAGCCCCCCGACTGGTATGTGGGTCGCTATCCGGACAGCGGATTTCGGGCGGGGTACCTGATGAGTTCGCTCAACAGCTGGTCCCGCGAAACCGGCACGGCGCTGGCTACCGCTCCGCGCAGTTCGTCCAGCTCGTCGGGGTTCAGCGGAGGCGGAGGGTTCAGCGGGGGCGGATTCGGAGGCGGAGGCACCGGAGGGTTCTGAGGCGAACCGCTTCTCGGGTGCACCGCCACGCGTCGACCGGACCCGCTCGACGGTCGACGGCTCGTCAGTCGACGATCAGATCGGCGAGCGTCGCGGGGTCCCCGTCCACCTCTCGTGGCTCGAGTCCCACCAGCTCCATCAGGAAGGGGTAGAGGTCCACCGCCGAGAAGGCCCGCAGCCGTGCACCTTCCCGGATCCTGGGACCGGCCGCGATGAAGATCCCGTGCATGATCTCGTCATCGGGATACCACCCGTGTGTCCAACGAGGCCCCCCGGGCTCTACCCCTGCCGGCACGACCGTCACCCCGATCGGCGGAACCACGAGGACATCCCCCGCTCTCGCGGTCCCGGACAGATGCAGGTCCGCCGGCGCCTCGGTGCGCAGGTGCACCCCCACGTCGGCGGGAAGCTGGGCCCGGACCGACGCGTGGACCGCACGGACCTCCGCCTCGCTCCCTTCGACGTGGATCGAACCGGCGCCGCCGCCGCTCACCAGACGGGCCCCCGGGAACGCCGACAGATCGACGGGCACGGCGTCCGAGGCGGGTGCGG
>JGI12109J20283_10016830_pt1 | contig 39390 bp, 37 predicted proteins | sample ElkSlonscriptome_12_FD_20283 | JGI IMG/M metagenome (IMG submission 20283)
ATGCGTTGGTCATCAAAGGGGCGTATCGGCATGATCGTGCTGATTCTGATACTCGTAAACATCGTGTTTTATGCGATATCCCCGGAAAAGATCGTGGACTTGATCGGCATTGAGAATGTGTATGCTGCGATCTTCCTGATTGCTACGTTCGGCGGACTGAATACATTCTCTAGTCCGATCTTATACTCGGCTGTGGCCGGGTTTGCGGCAGAAGGTGCTTCACCATGGTTGCTCGGTCTCTTTGGTGGTGTTGGCGTCGCGATAGGAGACTTGTTGGTGTTCTCTTTGTTTCGTCTAGGATTGACCGGTATCAGTGGTGCAGTGCAGGGTAGAGCTGAACGTGCGCAGCGCTGGTTGGACAAAGTGCCGCGGTCGCTTCAGCTAATGTTCCTATACCTCGTGTTGGGTTTTACTCCAATACCAAATGATATCGTAATGGCAGGTTTGGTGGTGCTTCGGTATAACCTACGTGTTGTTGCTCCGATGATCATCGTGGCCGACATTACGTTTGTGATGATTGTCGCACATACCGGTGACACGCTGCTCTCTTCGGTGCTATAGTCTCGCTTCATATAGAACTCACGTAGGTTACCCTAGAATGAATTGTGGTAGAGCGAACGCAGGCGCACCATTGCAATGCTCTTGTTTTGTGGGCCGCACACCTCCGCAACATGCAGCGCTGCATGATACATGTGTTCCTGTATGGTCGCTGTGTTGCCGGTATGACACATCGCGGTGGTTGTGTTTGTGCAAGGTGGTCGCTCGTACCAGTATGTCCACTATGATTTCTACAGTGCCCAGCTATGCGTACATACGGTCTTATCTTGAACGACACAAGGTGCGCCCTGTTGCATTCACCGGGGTAGAGGATGTGGGTGTTGCAGAGCACCAATCTGAACTGGTTCGACTGGTTCCAGTCCGTGCAAATCTACCCGGGAGTGAGCCCATTTCCTGGAAACGGTTTTTTGCACATATGGAAACCCACGATCGTGTGATTGAGGTTGATGAGCGTCCTGCGCTTGCGTACGTTGCTTTTGTTATCGTGCCGCGCGCTGCCTGTGTTCGTACGCTGAGCTCTGTGTCCGCGGTATGTACGATCTCACATCGCCGCTTATGAAATGGAGTAGGCAACTATGCATAGATAATTTGTGTGTGGCTTGGTGTGAAGATCATACGCACATTTAGATTACTCGACATAATTACAAGTTACCTAGTACGACTATGACTATCCCAAAACAACTACCTCAGTACATGAACACACCGACACTATTACTTGTACTTGGAGAGCAGCATGGCACTGCATACCTCTGCAAAGACGGTACGCTCCAAGAGTTGTTCAGTCATATGCAACCGGTGTCATCGAAGTATGATCTGGTGGAGCTTGACACAAGTCCGTTCGCGAAAGTAGACGTAGACACTCAAACTGCGCAGCGCAACTGCGCAGCAGAACGCCGCGCGTTTATAGATACAGTCAGGACACAAGTAGAAAGTGTTGATCAGGCGTACGACCTGCACCGAGTAGTTCTCTGTGCACCTCGACATATTGCTGACGCGGTTGAGTGGCGAATATCTTCTTCCGTGCGCCGCAAGATTGGACGACGATTGTTTGCGCAGCTTACAAATGAAGATCCTTGCACCGTGATGGCACGTATGTACCAGCCACATAAAGCGGGTGGCATGAAAAAGCAGGTACGAGACCTGTGGGCACAAAACGTGCGGCATCGTCATGGAGCGGCTGTGCGGCAGGCTGCAGTAGGGTAATGGCTTGTACTGTATGTATCGTGGTATTCAATATACAAACACGCATGTATACTGGTGTTATGTATTGAGGTGGTGCATAACTGCATGCCAGGCCATGTCACGGAAGGTGACATGACGACAGCTGCCGGCGTGTACTAGAACAAGATAGACTCAGTGTCCACCAAGCGTAGCTTGATTTGCTTTGTATCATCATCGTAATAGGCAAGCGGTAGCAGTGTGTCATCTGTGCGTTGTGGTAATGCGGGACGCAGGTGCGATCCGTGTGGTGTTATGTTGAATGTGTCCCAGGTGTCTGTCTGCCCAAGTGGATCTTTGGTGCAGCTGAGAAGTATATCGCCGTCTGTTACCACTTCACTTGGAAACCCTGATGCACGATCCTCTTCCACCCAGCTTACACACACAGCATCACCGTCTTTGATCGTTGCAATCTGCGGGAAGAATTGATGGTCGGAAGATTGATAGACAGGCAGTGGATTGCTTGTTGTTGTAGCGGTCACACGTTGCACTACTACCGCCGCTGTGTGCTGGCTAGAGCTGCCGGTGCGGGTTCTGTATGTTACAAGCGGTGCATCATTGTGTATTGTTGCGGAAACATACTTAGCGTCATGCTGAGGATTAGAGATGGTGCGCCAGTTTGCCCAGGTAGCATCACCGGTGGAGGAGTGGGTGTACCAGATCTGGGTAGGATCAGCACTGCCGCTCCGCCTTGTAGCTTGTGTAAATACGTGAAGAGTTTCATCCTTGCTTGCGATTATGGTTGGTTTCCTAAATTCGACGCCGGGACGAGGTGCTATGTTTTCCCATGCACGCCAATCATCGCCACCGTTTGGTGAACGTGAGAACTTGATCTGTGCGTGTTCGTGCGATTCGTCCGGGCCATCCCATACAGCATATAGCTCAATAAAGCCAGTTCTGATAATGCTTGGTGATGTTTGCCACACTGGGTACTCGTCAGCGTGACCTTCCACATAATCGACCATGTCTATGGTTTCCCAGAATGTGCGTGAGCTTTTTGTCTGTGCATGCATGAGTTGTTGCCGTCTCGGGTGTGCCGAATCATCCGAACCGGTCCAAAGCGCATGAAGTATGCCGCGACCGTCGAACACGCCACTAGGTGCACGTTGATCTATACCAAGTGCACGTTTGCTGAATGGCTGTATCGCGCGATTGAGTATGTAGCGTTCGTCGCCGGTGTGTTGCAGTTCAGAAGCAAATGCTTGGAGGGTGTCGTTGTATACTTTTCTGTACAAGACCACTACACTCCCATCCTGATCTACTACAACCGAGCGCTGTGCGGGCGTGCCGAGTGCACGCCGTGTACTGCTGTCGTCTATAATTGTTTCGGGAGTGAGTCGTAGTGTGCTCGTACCCTGTTCTGCCTGAAGCATACTATACGTCGCTGTGACTGCTTCAGGGTACTGTTCTGATTTGGTTTTCCAGTCGGTACGTGCCACCACGCTCTCTATGTGAGCAAGGTACGTCCGTTCATGATCCGGTGCTTTTGTGTCTCTCGCTGCGAATGGGCGTTCGCGATGCACATCCGTCAGGAATGAGTTTGATTCCACCTTACGGTATTGGGTGGCTGCTGAGTTGAGTGAGTCTCCCGGGACATCCGCGAGTCCTAGCTGCGCAGCTCGGTACCACACGAAACCTAACGTGACAAGAACGAGGGCGATGAGCCCTATCAGTATAATGAGTCGTTTGTTTGTTTGTGCTGTCTTAGTTTGCTGCATATCTGTTCTTATTCTTTAAAACGTACGTAGTTTTTCATACTCCCATGTAGTACACGCAGTGGTAGGTCGTTATCTGTTGCCGTATTGTTACTGAACACATTGTACCGAGCATCGCGAAGTTGGATGGCAACCTCGTTGTCAACCAAGTCATTCTGCGTGAAAAGATTTGCGCTTGCCCCTTCGTACACTAGTACTCCTTTTGGGTTACTATGAATGGTGTTACTCAATACCGAATTGTTTGAGGACATGATGTTCATACGGATTCCAGCATTGCGGTTGTTGAACATAGCATTGTCCAGCACGTAGTTGCCGTGTGAGTCTAGTGCGACGAAACCGTCCTCATTGTTGTGTAGATCATTGTTTCTGATGACGTTTTTGTCTGAAAGCTGATCGAGCATGATTCCATGCAGTGCATTTTGATTGCTCTCATTGTTCACGAAGATATTGTGATGGCACCGCTTGGAAGTAATGATGCCGTGATTTCCATTCGAGTGCGCATGATTTTCTTCGAGTATGAGGTACGTAGAGTCATCGTGGGGATCAAATCCATACTCTACACTGCTATGTACTTCATTGCCCCGCATAATGCTGCCGGTGCTGCCATATGTGTAGACACCAAAGTAGTTGTTATGAACTTCGGAGTTTATCAGGTTGCCGGTAAGGATCTTTTTGTCCAAATACCCATCCTCATTTTTCCAAGATAGGCCATAGCTACCACCAAACGGGTAGCCTCTGCCGTACTCTGCAACACGGTGGTAACCAAGGTGTCCGATTGTTGCGTTAAGGATATCCAACCGACCGGATCCTTTTGCAAGCAGGAAGCTGCGTCCGTCCTGTGCGTATTCAGTATCGTACGTGTCCGTCTTCGGGTTCCATGACGTGAGCTTGGTGTCTTCAATATGTATCGTGCCGTCAAATGAAGCGATCCAGGTGTAGTACTCTGCGTTACTGTGCATTTTCAACCACTCGACCTCATCACCGCTGAAGAATAGCGTTACGTCACGCTCTACTTGAATACTGGTGTTGAGAAGCCAGACCCCCTCACGTTCCTTGGATGCAAGTCTCGTACCGTACTGTTCCACAAGCCAATCAAGCACCTCCTCTATACTGATTGCGGTACCTGCGCCAGTAAGACGCACTATGTTCTGCGTTCCGATGAACCGTGTTTGTGCGGTTGATGCAGTATCTAAAAAGGGGATGTAGGTAATGCTCGACGTGGGGCGTTCTTTTAGTTCATCTACGCTGTTTGGTACCCGCAGTGCGGCTATCGGAATTTGTACGACACTGCCCGGCGTAACACCGTTGGGTGTTTGTATGCGACCCGGTACGACGTTGTATCGTTGTGCAATGAGTTGCAGTGTTTCGCCGTGACGCATTTCATGTGGGCGGTACACGTCCGGGTTTCGTATGTGTTCTTCGAGTGTTGTTGCGTTTGCGCGGGCTTCTGCAGGTGTTACCGTGTCGGGCTTGTATGTGGTATTCGACATTGCAGCCAGTAGTGTGGCGTTGTATATGCCTGCGACTCCGTATGATAAGAATACAACCGTTGCCGCTGTTGCTGATATTGGTAGAACCTTTTCAGCCAGTATGCGCAGAACAGATGCAGGGGCTAGTCTACCCTTGTCCCAGCGAGTGATCCAGCCCTGCTTCCAGAGCGTAAATAGTGCAAAAACTTTCAGCAGTGCAATCGCATAGGTGAGAACTATGTAGTGTGGCACAATGAAGAGCGTGCGTGGGTGTCTGCCTATGTGAGTGCTTAGCTTAAGTATCCGTGTCGTGAAGATCCAAAGCAAAAAGAGAGCTGCTGCGAGGTAGAAGCCCGTCACTAGCGCGAGCACGAAGAAGATCGGTCCCAAGAGCAGTGTAAACGGTTGTATAAATCGATCAAGCACGTGAAGTGCGAGGTACTTGTTTTTGTACACCCAGTCCCGTTCAACGATGAGGGCGGTGAGGTCTGACCGCCAGGTATTTCTAGTCCAGCGTAACCGTTGCTTCAAGTAGGTGAGAATTCCAGGAGCGGCATGTGTCCATACAAGTGCGTTGTCCTGGTACTTCACAAGCCATCCCGTGTGCTGCACGATCCGCGTGAGACACTTGTCATCCCCAGACACGCAGCGCATTCCAAGGAAATATTCATGCTCAAGCTTATCGAGGTGGTCGATAATTGCCTCTGTTCGGTATGCAGCGGTGCGTCCGGAAATGCAGGTCGTACTCAGACCACCCACATCAAGAAACGGCATTTCCACCTCGTACCGTTCTTCAAGCTGCAAGTGGTAAACCCGCTGTGCGATCGTTTTAGGTTTCCAGACCTGCTGTCGCGGTGCAACACCCCCAATGCGTGGATCGGCAAACGGGGCAAGTAGGGCAGGCATGACGTCGTCCGAAAAGAGCGTATCACTATCTATGAGAACAACGAACGGCGTTTTAATTGATCGTATACCGTCGACAAGTGCTTCCCGTTTGCCTTTTCTGGGTGTGCGCATGATGCGTATCCGTGCAGTGGTCGTGCTGCGAACGGCGAGCGCGGTCTGGTAGCATGCGGTATCACTCTTGTCGATAACAAGGAGGATCTCGTGTGGTAGGGCACGAATCCAAGTGTGAAGTGCTTGTTCGAACAGTTCGGGTTCTTCGTTGTACACCGGCACAACAAAAGAGGTCTCTGCTGTGGGTGACGTGGATCGAGGCCGGATAGGTCGGTAGTGTCGCGCTTTACGTACTTTGAACAAGTATATACTCCAACGCCAAAGACCCACGATGCCGAGTGGGGCAAGCAGCAGTAGGTATGCTGCGTGGGTTTGTGCAATATCGATCATGCGTGTACGTGTATGGTTACCGTGGTGACCACATGCTGTTTCTTACGTGTACCTTAGTGTGTACATGTACGAACCGCTTCGCCGGCGGTGTATGGTGTATGTGGTGTACACGTCCTCTATATATACCAGTACGTGCGTGAACAGTGCATGAAGACAAGTGCGCACAAGGTATGTTTGCGTGTGTTTGTTGTACGTAGTCCTGGTGTGCTTCACAACATCTTCACCCTAACAGCAGCATAATCAGGCCATTTTTTTGCACCGCACTACCCATGAAGTCATTTTCATTGCGCAAATAGCACGTATAGATTGATGCGTCAACTTATGGGCCTATACTGTATGACGAGTTTCGAGTGTAAGCTGCACTCGATTACGATTACCATAACATTGTTTGTACATGAAAAAGAGCCAAAGTTCATTAGTGCCTATTGTTGCGGGTGCCGCCGCCTTCATTGTTGCAGTGGCACCGATGTCTCCACTTGTGGCGGCCACGATTGTGGCTGATGTTGAGGCAGAGGATGCAACACTGGATGGCATGCGCGTCGTTGAGATAGCTGGCATCAACGGCATCGTGGCAGAGTCAAAGTATGAAGGATCTGCGCAGTTTGTGTTTAATGCCCCAACTTCAGGCATGTACGAAGTGCGTGCAAAGACAGTCGCGCCAGATCGTAGACACGACTCATTTTTGTTCGGGATAGGCGATCAGGCATTGAGCGTGTGGCATGTGCCGAACACAGCATCTTGGAACTGGTCTGTTGTTACCACGGAAGACAACCCAACGGGAACGTATGCACTTGAGGCGGGGGAGCACGTGCTCACATTTTCGGGACGAGAGCTAACAACGCTCGATAGAATACAAGTGGTCCGTATAGAAGACCGTGCTGAGGTGCCTGAGGCACAGGAGGATGAATCTGTGGGGTCAGAAGGGGCTGTTCATCATGTTGCGGTGGATGGGCGTGATGTTGCGCGCGGCACCGACGATGATCCATATAGCACAATTCAGGATGCGCTTGCGGTGGCGCGCGCAGGTGATGTGGTGCTGGTGGCTCCGGGTGTGTACCGTGATACGTTCACCACACAGCGAGCAGGTGCAAGCGGTGCGCCTATAATTATTCGTGCGGCACAGACAGGTGCAGCGGTCATTGATCTTGACTGGAAGCGCAACGCCCCACGGTTTGAACACTCCAACTATGTCTTTGAAGGGTTTGAGGTTCGCAATTTTCGAGAAGGCATCAGGATCGAAGGTGCTTCGCATGTGACAGTGCGCAACAATAAGATCCATCATGGAGAGAACGAGTGTGTTCGTGTTCGGTACTTTGCAACACATAACGTTATTGCTGGGAATTCAATACATTTCTGTGGTGCAACGTCGCCATATGAACGATTGCATGGTGGAAACGGAGAAGGTATCTACATAGGAACCGCACCTGAACAGCGTGAAAAGAACGGAAACAGTCCGGACGCCTCCGTACACAACATTATTGAGGGCAATACTATTTATGACGTGACCGAGGGTGTAGACGTGAAGGAGGATGCCTCATATACCACAGTGCGATCTAATACGGTGTACGGTGCCTCAGATGCCAACTCGGGGGCGATAAATGTGCGCGGAGATCGTAATACCGTCTTGGATAACGCGTCGTATGGTAATGCTGGGTCAGGATTCCGTTTTGGTGGTGATGCGGGTATACGTACTGCGGAGGGCATACTGCATGACTACGGAGAAATGAATGTGATACGGCGCAACGTCGCACACAGTAATGAACAGTACGGATACAAGGTGATGCGTGACAAGCAGCAAGTGAACTGCAGCAATCGCACAGATAACAATACCCGTGGCGATACTTCTGCAAATGTCACCTGGTGTTTCGCGAGCTAGCTAGTCACGAACAACAGCGCGCAGCCGAACAAACCGTCCAATAAGCTCCCCGTTGTCGTCGTCGTAGTAGACAACGGGGAATTGTTGCATCCAAGTTTCAATGGGGAGTGATGGGTACAGGTGTGAACCTGTCGGGGTGAGGTTGTAGACGGTGAACGTATCAGATTGCTGTGCGGGCTCTTTACAGCCAAGTAGTATATCCCCGTCACTTGGATCATCCTTAGGGAAGTCGGAAGAGGTATCTTCTTCGATCCATGCGACACAGAACGTATTCAGAGCATGCGCAGCAATCACTGATGGGAAAAACTGATAGTGTTGCGATGCATGGATTCGGGTCGATCTTGTCGGTGCACCGTCTTTAAAGTGGTTGTACATTATCTGTGTTGGTCCGCCCTCTTTCTGCTGTGCTCGATAGACCACCAGTGGTTCGCCTCCAAGGTGCGTCACTGTGATGTGGCGGGCGTCGTATACGCCGTTGGAGAGCAATGTCCACGAGCTCCATGTCGCACCGTCATCTGAAGATGTTGTGTACTGCACCTGGTTGCTGTCGTGCGTGGTCGCTCCGCTTCCGTACGCAAAGAGGTACAAGCGCCCACGATCTTCGTCGTACAGTAGGGTAGGGCGAGAGAAGGTATGCTCGCCGTCAGGTCGTACGTTGGTCCATTGTGACCAAGTACGACCATTATTGTCTGATACAGAAAACTTTATTTGCTGATTTCGATGTTCTGCATCACGTCCTTCCCATGCGACGTAGAGCATGCCCGGATTGCCGGTTGCGATTGTTGGATGTTCTTGCCAGTATTCTGACCACGGGGCGTACCCGGTAACGTACGAGATGACGTCACCTTCACTCATGTGTGTGTCACTAAGACGTCGATAGTGTATCTGACGGGCGTTCTCTTGTTCTGCATTACTAGATCCGTACCACAGGAGGTGTGTTGTGTTCCAGGGATCCTCAGCGAGGGCAGGTACACGTTGTGTAACGCGCAACTGGTCATCGCTTACCGGCCATATATCATTCTGTATTGTATATGTCTGCCCGTGCTGCGGTATGAGTGCCGAGGTGAATATCTGATATACATCGTTAAAGCGTCTGCGATACCCGACAATCACCGTCCCATCATCCTGCATGAGTATTTTGCGCTGGCCAGTGTAGCCTAAGGACTTTCTGTCATCAGAGTGGACGATGCGCAACTCATTGCTTACGGAAAGCAGATTATTCGCACTGGTGTTGAGTGGTTTAAGATTCTCGTGGGCTATGTGCGTGGTTGTGGTGCGTGTGTACCAACGTCGTTGTGCGGCGTCTTGCGAAACCGAGCATGTGCAGTGAGGACAGCAGGGGGGTGTGTTGATACTCGACGTCGCGATAGCACCATGCGCATCGTCTGTTAGGTGTGTTCCGGGTTGTTGTTCAAGCAGAAGGCTTGTGGAAGCAGTGATGATGCCTACCATCGTGAGAATAGTGACTGTCAAGACTGCAGCAATACAAAGCATACGACCGTGAGTAACGCAGGTGCCTCCTGATTGATGTGCATGTGGTATAGGTGCTTGTGCGTATTGGCGCATAGTGAGTTGCTGCTTAGTTCTTGTGGTATAAAAATGGCGCCCGTGTATGGGCGCCAAACCTAGCGTGCGTAGCGAAGGTTTAGTGCTTCACCGCCTTCTTGGGTGTGTCTTCGACTATCTCGTGTTCAGCATCGATCTCTCGTTTCATGTCGGTGTTCGCCTCATCTGCAGACTGTACGATCTGAGGAGTGATCCCACGCGCGCGAGCTGCCGTCCTTATGGCATGCATTTCTTTCGGGAGGCATGCACCGCCGTAGGGACCTCTACGTTCCAGGGCGTATGTGGGCTTTGTTTTTGCGAATGCTGTATCCTGTAGTGCAAGCAATGCCGCATCAACCTCTTCGTTTTCCATTCCGCCGCTCTCAAATGTGTCTCTGAGCTCATTCACGAGAGCGATCGTGGTGGCATTAAGTACGTTGTTGCTCAGTTTGCACGACTCTGCAGCCTTGTAGCTCGGTAGACGAACAATGCTACACGGGAACCGATCAAAGTAGCTACAGAAACGTTCGTACGCATGGTCGTCACTGCAGCCACATACAATGAGGGGTGGATCTAGTGCATCTTCATACGCAGTTGCTTGTGCCAGGAATTCAGGGTTGTACACCAACCCAAAATCACTACCACACCGCTTATCACTTGCCGCTTCGAGAGTTGGTAGCAACACCTCCTCGGTAGTACCTGGATACACAGTGCTGCGAATGATGATCAGCTTGTACCTGTCTGTGTTTCGCAAAACCCGCTTACCGAGCATGCGCAGTGTAGTAGTGAGTGTCGTAAGGTCATACCCCCACTTTCCGTCACCGGGCGGTGTGGGGACGCTTACGGCATGCACCTCGTACTCTCGATACCGGTAGACATCTGCTGTCTCACATGCGGGAATACCATACGCACAGAGCGATTCAATCGCACGTTGATTCACGTCGACGCCACAGACATGCATATCCGGGTATCGCTCATGTATTGCTCGTGCCACAGCACTGCCTACGAAACCTATACCGTGCTGGACGTAACCTTGGTTGCTTGCTGCAATCTTGCTCATCGCTTTTACTCCACGTTGTAAGGAACATGACAGCGTGCGGTTTTGGGTGTTGTCGACGCTCTGTAGACAATTACCGCACGCTCTGTTCGCCAATACTACGGATGGTGTATGAAGTTCGCATTAAGCTTGGGCAACAGTGTCTCCACGCAAAAACTAACACCCGGAGGTGACCGGGTGTTAGTGTGGTGAGGTGTCGCCACGCTGTGTTGCCGGCGGCGGTGTCTTGAAGCGATGGAATACCGTGAGTCTATCGATCGTCGGTCTCTACGTCTCGTGCGGCGTCCCGAAGGGTGTCTGAAGTACTGCTACGTACCCGCTCTTCGAGCGCTTCATATCGCTGATCAATTTCAGCTGTTGCCTCTGTAACTTCACGTTGAACTAGTGCTTCTACGTCGACACCGGAGCGGTTGAACGCCATCCATCCGAGCAGAAGTGCTACGATAGATGTAATGAGGGCAACCCATGCCACAAATGCTGTTGTATTATCCATGATTTTTGCTGTTATCTTGATAAATGTTGCTCAAACGTGCTGTGAGCAACGCAACGCGCAAACTGGTTGTTGCCCGCACCTCTGTGCCAAGCACCAACCGTATACTAGTAAACTATACTGAACTAATGGTGAATAAAACATGAAGCCGAGTGCTTCTCACGATCATTCTGTGGTATTGGCTACGTATTCATCGTAGCTTCACTCTCATACGTACATACTGGGTCGTGGGAGCACAAGGCCGACAACATTAAAGCCGACAGTACTGTTTGCTTTGATGGTCACACACAACCAGCTTGAGGTATCTGTGATTAGGTTAGACCAACGGCCTATTAGTAGTCTTAACATTGCTAAAACTAGTATGGCATACACAGGAACACATTCTACAGAAGATCGTGGCTCAGGCACGAGCATGCTCATGAACACTGCCCTCTGGGTACTGTTCGGAGGGTTGGCCGGGTGGCTGGCCAGCATTTTTACTGGTGATGCTGCCGGACTTGGCATAGTGGGAAATATTCTTGTCGGTGTTGCAGGCGCATTTGTGGGTGGTTTTATTGCGGACAAGATCGGCTCGAGCTCGGCTGATGGCGCTGAGCGTCCCACGTCGATTGCTTCATTCTTCTGGGCAGTTATCGGTGCCGTCGTGATACTGTTGCTTCTGAACCTCTTCTTCTGATAGGAGGCATGTAGGAGAAAGGTGGTGTGAATTACACTGCGAACACAATAGCCACTACGCACCTGCGTGGTGGTTGTTGCGATGTAGACAATAGTGCTGAGACTTCATATACACTTCATGCTGGTCGAGGTATCATTGAGACAAGCGTAGCTAATGTGTACTGTGATATATGAAACTACTAGTTGTAGAAGATGAACATAGACTTGCAACACTACTTAAGAAGGGGTTGGAAAATCGAGGATATGCAGTAGATATGCTCGGTGATGGTCGGCAGGCGATACACAGGGTGTTGCTGTATAGGGATGCGTACGATTTGATCATTCTCGATCTTATGCTGCCGGGCGAATCAGGCCACGAGGTGTGTGACCGCTTACGCAGGGAGCGTATTTCCACCCCCATTCTTGTCTTGAGTGCACGTGCGGAAGCAGAAGACAAGATCGAATTACTAAACTCAGGTGCTGATGACTACCTTACTAAGCCGTTCTCGTTTGGAGAACTAGAGGCACGCATTACCGCGCTGCTTAGGCGACCGCAAAATACGGTGGTACGAGAGCTTGCGTCTCCGGCGGGGGACATTCGTATACAACCCGCGCAGCATGCTGCATACGTGTTCGACACGCAACTTGACCTAACACTCAAGGAATATATGCTACTTGAGTACTTGCTGCGAAATGCTGAGCGTGTAATCACGCGAGATGAACTGCTTGAGCATGCGTGGGATTTTGAGTATCTTGCATTCAGTAATGTAATTGACGTACATGTTAAAAACCTCAGGAAAAAACTTACACGCGCCAAGTCCACTACGTCTATTGAGACGGTGCGTGGTGTGGGGTATCGGGTTGTGGGGTAGGTATCGATCTGATCTTGTATTCCACTCGGTGATACGACTCAGCGTATTATACGTTGCTTTTTTTGTATTGCTCTGTGTTTTGTGTTGGTACACATTGCTCCGTGTGCAGAATGACACGCAAGCGTACGTGTTGGAGCAGGCTGCGCTTCAGGCTGACGCTGGTGCCGCGGTTGCGTACTCGTTGTCCGGATTTCAGCTACTGTCTGGCGAGACCCAGGTACTTGTTGGAGTGGTCGTGGCGCTCCTGTTGCTATTTGGTATTGTGCTGACATACGTCACTATGCAACCTATTGCACAAGCACTTCGTTCTCAGAAGCGGTTCATTGCAGATATGGGACATGAGGTACGGAACCCACTTGCTACGTTAAAAGTTGCCGTTGAGGTGGGAATGATGCAGCATGCATCGAACAGCGAAGTGTACGGCATGCTGAAAGAGCAGGATGGACATGTTGACCGTATCAGTGATGTGGTGAACAATTTGCTTACGTTTACCTCATTGAGCAAGTATAGGCAGGTAGAACATCAAGATGTTTCCGTGCAGGAGCTCGTAGCTGCTTCGCAGCACATGCACGCTGCCCTCGCGAAAGAGCGAGGTGTCGTACTGGATAGTGGGGCTGTTGGGTCAGTGTGTGTGCATGGTAGCAAAAACGCACTTCAAACAATGTTGAACAATGTCCTTCATAACGCGCTTTCGTACTCACCGCAAGGTGGGACAGTAACATGTAGCGTTACAAAAGTCCCAGGGTTTGGAGGGTTGGTAGACATTGTGGTTTCTGATCAGGGTGAAGGTATAGCAGCTCAAGATCTACCACATGTGACAGATCCATTCTATCGAGTAAGCAAAGATCGATGTCGTGAAGCGGGACATGTTGGCCTTGGTTTGTCAGTGGCACATGAGATTGTGAGGATGCATGGTGGCACGTTGCATATTTCGAGCAAAAAGGGGGCAGGGACTACAGTGACCATGCGTGTCCCATGTGGGGTGGAAAGGTGATAGTGTCGAGCTCTCTACCTAAGCACCTGTCTACAACCTTCCCCCTCTCCAGAACACCCTTATTTTTGGCTGCAAAGCTGCGTCTCGCACTCTCCATGTCTCGATATGCAGCATACTCCGACTTGTTTTTCGCACAAAAATAAGGATATTCTGGAGGGGTACACGAGATTGTAGACAGGTTCTAGGTTAGTGCGATATCGTCCTAAAGGCTGCGTCGAGATCGGTGATACTCACGGGCTTTGTTAGTTCTATATCGATCACCCCATCTTGTTTGTGTGCATCCGTCCAATCACGACCATATCCGGTTAGTGTAGCAATGATGCCTTCAAACCCGTTAGTGCGCAGTGTGCCTGCGACATCGAAACCATCCATGTCGGGTAGTCCGATATCAAGGAGTATTACGTCGAATTGATCTGCATTCACAGCCTCAATGGCTTTGGTGCCTGTGTAGACCGTGGTTGTGCTGTGTCCATGAAGACGTAATAATTGAGCCAAGCTGTTTACAGCACTTTCATTATCATCTACGAGGAGTATGTGGTACGTGCCCGTATCTTCTGGCGTGCTGTTTTGTTTGTCTGCGGCCTGGATCTTCGCAATGCGTTCGTCCGGTATTCTTGGCAGTTCTATTGTAAACGTACTCCCTTTGCCGATACCGGGGCTCGTGGCGGTTACAATGCCTTTGTGTATCTCAACAAATCGCTTGGTCAGCCACAGACCAAGTCCCAGCCCATGCGCATGCTCGCTGTGCTTAGCTTTGATGTTTTGGTGGAAAAGTCCAAAAATAGTTTCCAGTCGTTCTTTTGCGATACCTGCACCGGTATCTGATACTGATACTCGCACTGAGTTGGGATTGAGTGTTGCGTGTACTCGTACCGTGCCGCCCGACGGCGTATACTTCACTGCATTCGTGATCAGGTTTGATACAGCCTGCTCCAAGCGTAGCTGGTCACCGTACACCCAGCATTGTTCTGCAGGCGTCGCGACCTGCAGCCTAATCTTTGCGCCCTTTGCCAGCACGTGCCCGATTTCAAATGGTCGTTCTAAGATGGAGTGGAGAGTGATGTACTGTTTTTCGACATGAAATCGCCGTTGTCGTATACGCGCTACGTCAAGCAGATCGTCCAGCAGTGTACGCATGGCCTGAGACTGTGTTTGGATGCTTGCGATTTGTCCACGCAGTGTGCGAGTAACGTCTTGTGCCTCCATAAGTTCGAGCGCACTAAGAATTGCCGCAAGTGGGTTGCGCAGCTCGTGGCCGAGCATAGCAATAAACTCGTCTTTTGAACGGTCTTCATCAGACAGGCGATCAACTGAACGTTCAAGAGCGTTGGTGCGACGGGCTAATGCGCGAATCGCATGGTTACGTTCTTCGCTCAGTCCGCACGCGGTATAGAGTATCGGTGAAATGATGCTGGTAAGCAGGGCTAGTTGGAAGGTGCCTTCCGAAAGTTCAGTGCCCGTAGTTGGTAGCTGCATCACGACACTGACCACTCCCACGAGTGTAGTAAGACTCACCGCGACTATCGTTGTGTGGGTACCGAAACGTAACGCGATCCACAAAAGAGCACCGGTAAGTACATAGAGCAGTGCATAGCCGGTTGAGACCGGCAGGTAGGTGGTAAATGAGAACAGAGTCCCTGCGGTCAGTATAACGAGGCAAAATGCAGTCACGCCTTCCCACAGCTGCTGCTTTGGGAGCTGTACCTTGGGTGGATCAAGCATGAGCATACTTACAAGCGGTAGGAACACGAAGACGCTTGATACACTGACCCCGTAGGATAAGACCCAGTCTTGGATTTCGTTCCAAGGGCCTCCATGTCCCGCAGCAAAGAGGGAGGTGAGCGTCACTATGGTGGGTGCGATGATCGGTACAAAGACGGCGACTGCTGTCACAAGTAACGCGTCTTGAATACTACGAAATGTACCTGAAAAGGAGTAACGACGCAGAATGGCGCCAGCCACAAGCGCCTGTAGCACACTGCTGGTTGCGAGCGTTGCGGTCGTAAGTACGTGCACCATGTGCCAGGGTGCAGGCAATGCAAGGAGCAGTGCTATGTATGCAAGCGAGATAGGGAGCCATGCACGAACACCAAGTATGTATGCCGCTGCAAATCCGATGCCTGCTATCGGCCACAAGAATGGTTGCAAAGAGTTTTCTTCGGCGAGTAACGCGTGTCCGATGAGGCCGATCAAGAACATGCTACTCCACAAGACAGCCCATCGCACGTTCGAGTAAGTACGCATTGCTGAGACGGCATCTGCAGCTGTAGTTCTGGGTGTGTTTCCGGTGTTGTTAGTTTTCATGTGATGGAGCTTCCAGGCAGACGTTACCGTGCTTGTGCGTAGGTGTCAGTCAATCGCTTGCTTTTGATACTACGGAATGTGTGTGTCAACACAAGGAGGGGGTGGCAATGGTAGGTGCATACAGGTGAAGCCGTTGTTCATGCAGCCATGCTCTACTTATTATATGCCTTTGTTGTGCGGCAAGGTGGCGTTGCTTGTGCGGAAATGCAGATGAGTGTCGGCACGGGCCTTTCATGTGGGTGTCGTATAGACACGCTATAACACAAAATAATTGTAGTGTACATAGCTATGACCGTAACTGCTCAGACCCACTGCAAACCGTACAAAACGTGCGTCACAGCGAGAAGCTTTGACGAGCGGTCCGCCCGTACAGGCGGGCGGACGGCTGCGGTCTCATTTTCCGCGATGGCGACAATGGCTGTGCAGTTGCTCACGACCAAAACCTCTCAAGTTCTGGGTGCTGCTGTATGCCAACTCAACTTCATGCAATACTCAGCTATTCTATTCTAGTATATATAGTGCATGAAAGCAGAAAACATACAACAAAAAATTGAACACACGCAGCAAGGTAACCACACATACACGCGTCGCATGACGTTGGGTGCGCCAATTGTGCTACCCGAGGAGGTCGCTGCTATCCGTAGCGAGCTAGGTCGAGTCGTGGCGACTGGTGGTGGGTATGACCCAATTCATCCCGGACACATCAGTTGTCTTCGCGAATGTAAAATGCTCGGAGATACACTCATTGTAATTGTTAACGGCGATTGGTTCTTGCGCCAAAAAAAAGGTAAGCCGTTTCAAGACCTCACCACTCGATCGCTTATCGTCAGTGCCATCTCACATGTAGATATTGTGGTGCCATACGAGACCAGTCAGGAAATGGGTGTTCTTGGGGCAGTGCAGGTGATCAGGCCCGATGTGTATGGCAAGGGTGGTGATCGTTCGGGTGCTAACATCAGAGACAAAGAAACGTATGAAGCACTCGGTATAGATGTAGCAACCGGGTTAGGAGAAGATAAGGCGTGGTCGAGCACTTGGGCACTTGATGCATGGGTAGAGCACGCAGTGACATCTCGTTCGTAACTGCACGTGTACCCGCTCAAACCACTTAGTACCAATTGTGCTGTCTTTGCGAGAAGCTTTTATGAGCGGTTCGCCCGTGCAGGCGGGCAGACCAACTCCGTTTCACTCCTCGTGATGACGATGTGAAGGTTTGTGGGGTTACCTGCAAGTATCTCGACAACACTTCTGTAGTGTTGTACAGTAACAAGTGGTATAAGTACACCGCAACAGGAGGTACATGTGACCGAGAAAAGAGAGGTTCCCCTTGAGCAGGTGCCGGAAGAGTGTCGACCTAAGGTGACGGGAGTCGAGGTGCGTATTGATGACCCGACTGAGTCCGGGAAGCCCTACGTTCGGGTGGGTGATGAGGCGATGGCGGTCATTGACCGACGCGAGAAGTGTTATAGCTTCATCATCCCCGTGCTGCGTGAACAGGGTAGGGCGTATGTAGGAATGCTACGAGAGCCAAAGTATGCGGTGGCTAACGTGCTCCTCGGTTTCCCGGGCGGTGCCGTCGATCCAGGCGAGGATGCATTGGAAGCTGCGCTACGAGAGGCGCAAGAAGAGATCGGTATTAGCTTTTGTGGGCCAAGGCACTGTATTGCGAGGAATCTTGTAGAGTTCCCAGATAAGGTAATGGGGGGAGCGCATACTGTATACATTGCCCAAGCAGAGTCGAGGGTACCTGTTGGTGCTGTTGAGCCGGAAGCACCGGTGCTCTGGCTACCACTAAACAGCTTGCATGATCGCGACGAGATACTAGCTCGGGATGATGCTCGGCGCATGCTAACCCGACTCCTTGTATTTGAGGCGTATCGTGCACTGCACGAGTGTCAATTGCCGACGTAACAACAGCCGTACGAATCTCTGTATTCGTACGGCTGCTTATTGTGTGCTGCGTTGATAACTCTGTGACCTTGTGCTATGCATGTGTGTGTGCAGCAGATACACGGGTGCCATGGACTGCGCCGTGTAAAGCGCCTTTGGCAACATCACGCAATCCGTCTTTTATTGCCTGCTGAGACTCTGCGGTCGTATCAGTCGCACGCAAGCGTTCCGCCATCATGACAAGGACGTGTTTTCCTGCCTGTTTCGCATCGTAGAGTATGTCCTCAAAGTCCTCTTGTGTTACAAATGCGTCATCACCGTAAGCACTGTGTTCGCCGCTCGCTGCGTGTGCGCGTGCGTTTTGTGCGTGTGTTTTCGTATGTTGGTACGCACCGGTAACAGCCGTCTTGGCACGGTCAGCGTGGTTTCGTGCGGAATCGTGGGCATCCCGTAGCCGCTCTCGCACACCACGTGTGCGCTGGTCGCTGTGTTTTGTGTTCACGTAATAGAGCGCACCAAGTATGCCAGCCGTAGCGGTTGCCGCAATCGCTGCCGTAGCGAATCTGTGGTCTTCCGCGGTCTGTTTTGCCGTGTGTGTGATGGCGTGTGCCTTATTTGCAATCGTTTGCTTCGTAGAGTTGTGATGTTGTGTGAGCGCTTCCTCGTTGGGTCCATGTTCTTGCATGTCGCTCTGTGCATCATGTTCGGGGGTATTTGTTTTTTGTTCCATGATATTGTTGGTTAGTGTAGTGAATAGTCTCTAGAAGTGATATTCCATGACCATTCCATGACCGCTGATAATGCTTTGCGTGTATGACGTACATACTATCGCTTTGCTGATGAACCTGTCATGAAGTGTCCAGCGTTTTCAGCTTCTGTCTAGGGTACTGGTGTGTATTAGGTTGTGTCCTTTTCATGATCAACGGTCTTTTTTCTTTTATGGTGAGCATGTAGGACAAGTATAAAAAGTGCACCAACGACTGCTCCAGCCAGGTCATGCATGGTGTCTGTGTTGTGGGGTTGCATTGTGCGAGCTGTGAATGGATCGACGGTAAATTCGTACAGCTCCCATGCAGCTGATAGCCCTAAGGTAAGCAGAAGTGCCATGCTGTACACAAGCAACTGTGCGTGTTGTGTGTGCAGGTCCATGTGGTTTATCAGTTCGGTGCGTCCGATCGTCGCAATGCCGACTCCTGCGTACGTGTGTACGAGAAGGTCCCACCACCAGAGTTGCTCGTAGAGGTTGAATATACCACCCATCACGAGCGAGCTTGTGATGAGTACGAGATACCATAGCAGGCGTGTGTTCGGTGTTCTTATGTTCCAGTGTGCGTGCACTATGGATGGTATATACGATAGTGCTACACAAAGCAGCGCAATGCCCACACTTGACCATGTACCGGAAATTGCAGAGTAGTATCCTACTCCGACATACAACAGCAGGAACACCGTTAGTATGCCTCTGCGCATCATCTGTTCCTGTTCCTGTCGCGACGTGCGCACGTGCCGGTTTTGTTGCTGTTTGTTCGTCATGGTGGGCTAGTCGTCGGTGCTAGTTAGAACCTGTCTACAATCTTCCCCCTCTCCAGAACACTCTGATTTGTGGCTGCAAAACTGCGTCTCGCACTCTCCATGTCTCGATATGCATCATACTCCGACTTGTTTTTGGCACAAAGATAAGGATATTCTGGAGGGGCACCACGAGATTGTAGACAGGCTCTTAGCGCTGTCCGTCTTGTTCGTGTTGCGTGTCTCGTAATGCCGGCAGATGCTGTTCAGCAACTTGGTCACTTTTCAATAGTAAATATACAAGCACAATAACAACCACGGTTATAAGGGTAGCGCTGAGCAGTTCAGCCCATGCCCCTCCTGTATCTGTTGCAAGCAATATGTCGAAAATGGCGATCAGTGTGTCCTTCCAGGCAAGGGAGGCACTAAACACGAACGCCATGATCAGAGAATCTAGTAACCTATCTTTGATGTTCTTGGATATTTTCATTGTACGAAAGGGTGGGGAATTAGTGTAGTTGCCGGATACGCCGGTACTCTATCTCCTGTAGTATTGCAGCGCATGCATGAACACTGTATGAACTAGGTACACATGGGCACGGAAGCATCCCGGCTCTGGTGCTCGAGGTTGTGCAGTAGTGTCTCAAGCGGTAGCCAATCGCACCTGTGTTTTTCAATTGCGCCTGACGCTGCAGGTCTTTCTCCGTCGCACCACTTCCAGTACGTGGCCGGTAGGTAACGGCGTTTACTTCTTTCTTCATGTGCAGGGAAGTGTTGCGTCCGAGGTGCATGTGCGTGCTGGCGTAGGCATTGACAAATGCCAGAAAAAGTGTAGAATAGTTACTGGGATATCGCATCAACACACAGCATGAGGAATACCGATGCAGCGGTCAGTCATACTTCTATCTACTTTCGGTCTCTTGCTCGTATCGACCTTGGCGACTGGGTGGGAGATCAGTGGTCGTGGGGCGGTGACGCACTACGGAGAAGCCGATCAGTATGGGATGGTGAGCCACACAGGCGGCACGTTTTCCTATGTCTGGGTTCAGGAAAGAGCGCGTCCCATGTACGTCGAGATCAGCAACCCGCAGCTCTCTGGCGACTACATGCGAATTGCATGGATCGACGCAAAAAACACCGGACAGCCGGCATACTGGTTTACAACCCCAGCGATCCAAAAGGAGCACGGTCGCGGGATGTGGGCACAGCCGGAGGGTGGCATCGATAGGTTACTCCGGGCCTACGGCGTGACTTTGTCACTCGAAGAGATTGGCCGCATCATTGCAGCCAAACGTTCAGGAATGTTCGGCGAGTGGGAGGTGTCGATACATACCAAGGAAGACGGGGACAAGCTCGTCGATGTTGTTCATAAGAATTTAGGTGGGCCTGATACCGGCAAGCTTAGGCTGCACATCAGCAAAAAATATTTTCGAGACATTCGCTAGGGCTTCCTTCCATATAGCGATAGCGACGCCATGTAGCAATACATGGCGTTGATTTGTGCTGGAGTACCTGTACGTGTGTCCTGTGGACAAGCTATGAGTAAGCAATCATTACTCAGCGTATGTTACTGAGTTTCCGCATGCGGGTGCGGGCGGATTGTTTGCAATGATTGACACTACTACAGGTAACTGTGTCGTATTGACTTACCGCTGGATTGCTTCACTTCGTTTACAATGTTGGAAGGCGTGCGGACTGGGTGGTTGGTGACAGTGTGCTGATGTGTGGAGTGCTTCGTCCTGGGATTGTGTAATGTTTCTACGACCCATTGCCATGAAATTTCTCATGTATCTCACGGAGGTGTTTGTTCGTAACGTGCGTGTACACCTGTGTAGTCGAGACGTTCTGGTGCCCGAGGAGCTCTTGGACACTCCTCAGGTCTGCACCATGGCCGAGGAGATCGGTCGCATAGGTGTGTCGCAGTGTGTGTGGCGTGACTTTTTGTGAGAGGCCCGCAAGGAGTGCCGCTCGACGTACCATGGTTTGTACGGAGCGGGGAGTAAGGCGGGTGCCGCGCAGATTCGTGAAGAGTGGCTTCTGCACATCGTGGCGCGCCTTGAGGTACTTTCGTAGCCACGTGGCAGCACGCGGTGAGATAAAAATGGTGCGCACTTTTTTGCCTTTACCAACGATAGACAGTTCGTAGGTGCGATCGGTCGCTCCGTCATCGAGAAACGAGAGCTGCTCTTGGTCGAGTGTCGTAAGTTCCGAGATACGCATACCCGAGGAAAAAAAGAGCTCCATAATGGTGCGATCGCGCAGGCCGGAGAGTGTGCCGGTGTCCGGTACTGCAACCAGCTTCTCAACGTCGCGCACCGACAAGAACGGCACCGTGTGGTCGTCCTTCTGTTTGGCGAGCTTTATCTTGCTAGAGGGTAGGGTGTCTATGTCACGGTCGGCGAGATAATCAAGCAGTGCGCGCAGTGCGATGAGGTAGTAGTTTTGGGACTTCTTGCCGAGGTGTTCGCCGCGGTTTGTTTTGTAGGTTCGTGCGAGGTAGAGTCGGTAGTTCCACACGTGCTCAGCGGTGAGCTCGTGGGGAAGGAGCTGCGGCGTCTTGTTATGTTCGAGCCATCGCACAAAGAGCTGCAAGTATTGATGGTAGTTGCGCTGGGTGTTGCTCGACAACCCTTTCTCAACTTCGCAGTAATCAAGGAAGGGGATCACGTGCTCACGAAGTGGCTGCTTGCTTTTTTTGACCGGCATTAGGTACAGTATAGCCCTCCTCCACCACTTCGCACAATATATGTAAAACGAACTATGGGGATAACTACAAGCACGTATCACACATTCTGAGCATGCACTGATGCGGTGCGTGGTGTGGTTCAAGTCCACCGAAAGTCCACGTTGTCTTACGATTCATGTGTACGTCCGCACAGTGCTGCATGAGATCTGTAGCGTGCACCGTACAAGTTTGTGTGCTGACTTTCCTGTGGTCTCTGTATGGATCGCACACACTTGTCTGTGTCTGTGCCTGCATGCAGCTGTCTATCACATGTCTGGCTACACGCTGGGTCGTGCGGAGTCTCGTGCAGCGTTAGTATATAGTCCCGCGTGCGTCCAAGCGCAATAGCTGCCTGCAACACCACAAGAGGCTTATACAACGTACTAACACGAACTACGGCTAGCGCTACCTGTAGATGAGAACACCTCGTGCTGCCGTGGTGTTCGAGGGTCAGCACTATCTACTTAGTGTACAAACTACACTAAGTATCTACTACTTATGACGCACGGCCTGCTATCCTCTTACTGGCCGTGCAAAGCTGGTGTACAGGAATTACTTCCCTGCCTCTTCGTCCAGGTGGCGTGTAAAGTGACGCTTGAGTGTGTCGTCGAGCGCCTTTTGGAGACGTATCGCGTGCTTAGGTGCGAGCACGACTTCAGAGACGAGACTCCCCCGCCCCTCCTGTGGACGTACAAGCGCAAACTGCAGCATGACCTCCTCGTCGGTTACGTTGATTTTAACGCTGTTTGCGTAGGTTGGTTTATGGTCTGGTGCGACGCTGATCTGTATCTGCTTTTGCTCCGGTGTTGTGTCTGACATGGTGTTTGATGTTTGCTGATAGGTACCTGTATGCTACGTCAACATGCTAACAAGTGCAATTACTGCAATAGCGAACCAGACAACATTCAGTGCCAGTGGTTGGTATGCGCGCTTGAGGAGTGAGATCCAAATAAGGCCGAATGCCCCGGTGCCGTTGAGTAGCTGGTACACAACTGAGTCTGAAGTAAGTGTGTTAAAACTCACGAGAGCATACGCAAGTATGATTGCACCACTGCCGTACCATCCGATGATCTCGTCTGCGGTAGTGCTTTTTCTCATGGTATGTATGGTTACTTGAGTCAGTAGACACTTCAAACTACTACAACAGTATGCACGCATTAGATGCAGTTACAAGTGTCGCATCGATCCGTTCCGAACCATGCTATATTTGGTTCTTACAAGTAACTCATCGGATTCAAGTATGCCTCAAAGCCTGCGACCGGGACCCGTGCGGGACCGCAGCTCGTGATTGCTTTCACATCACCTAAACGTACGACGTTCACACCCTTGCTCGCGTACACGGTAAAGTGGAGGTGTGGGCCGGTTGAGTAGCCGGTGTTGCCAGAGTACCCGATGAGTTGCCCGGTCGTGACCTGTTGACCTTGAGCAACGGAAATCGCAGAGAGGTGTCCGTACAGTGTTGAAAGCCCGTTTGCGTGCTCCAGTAGAATCCATTTGCCGTATGAGAGACACCCTGAGACTGCGTCGGTGTTGCCGGTCTCTACGACGCGGCCGGCGAGTGGCGCGACGATTTTCGTGCCGACAGGAATGCCGAAGTCAACACCGTTGTGTCCCTGGCCGTTATACGCTCCTGATTGTGCGAATGCGGTGTTCCCAAAGTACTGTGTTATACAGTGCTTGTTTCCAAATGTGCTGGTGCGATCGAGGCATGCTGCCATGAATGATGGATCGACCGGCCAGCGCAACACGCCCGACCCTGCCGCAGGGATCGTCGATGGGTCAAGTATGAACTTGAGTTGTGCTTCGTAGGACGCCATCTCTTTTTCGAACTGCTCACGTGCAGCCCGTTTTTCTGCGAGGATGCGTTGGTAGTTTGCCTCCTCACTCGCTGTTTGCTCGAGCAGGTCGTCTTTCTGTGAGCGTGTTTGGTCGAGCGCACTTTTCTCGCCGGAGAGCTCATCTTTGAGTGTGTCGAGTTGCTCGCGCTTGTTTAGTGTGCGTGTACGTGCATTCTCATACCCGGTTTTGAGAGCACTGAGTGCTCGTACATCCTCACGCAGCGATTCTCGAAGCAGCACTTGCTCCTCGAGTGCGTCCCATATGTCAGCAAGCGAATCGTACGCAAGTACAAGTTCGATCATTGAAAAGTCCTCCATGTAATCCATTGTGCGGAACGATTCACCTATTGCCTCGGTGTCACGTGCAATCTCCAGCTCCTTGATGTATATCTCACGTTCTAGTTCTTGGATCTCAAGATCGGTGGATGATATATGTTGTTCGGTCGCACGTATGTCGCCTTGGATTTTCTGACGTGCGAGATCGAGTTCGTGTATCGCGCTTTGCAGTGTCTTTTTTTCTGCACCCACCTGTGTAAGCTGCTGTTCGTACAACTTAATCTCTTCCTCAATCTTTTTTAGTTCCGCCTGACTCTCCGCAATCTTTTCTCGAAGGTCTGAGATGGACTCCTGGGCACCTGCTGCAGGCACGTGGATTGGCAGTAGCGTGAGTGAAGTAAACGTACATAACACACCAGTCACGATCATGACTGCGGCCAGGAGCTTGCCTTTTGCAATGCGTACCGTCATGGTTCGAGCAATGCTATTGCGCGACTAATCCTGTCGAGCGCTTCTTCTTTGCCGAGTGCTTCAAGGAGCACGAATGGGTCCGGTGATCGTGTGGCGGCCGAGAGTGCGTACCGGAGTGGCCAGAGCACCTCACCCTTCCCTTCTGATTCAGCATAAGGCCATATCAAGTCCTTAAGTATTTCATACTGGAAGTCTTTCTGGTCGATTGTCCTCAGGAGTTCTTGTACATGCGTGAGTCTCTCGCGTGTGTGAGCTGCGACAGGGTCTTTCTTCCAGTGGAGTTGCTCCATGTCGAGTGTAGGTGTTCCGGTGTAGAATTGGTACTCACCTGCTTCAACTGCAGTACACAGTTCAGCTGTCGTTGTGTATCGTTCCTTAAGGTCTGTGTACGCGGCAGGTGAAGCGCTCACCCGTTCTTGTAGACTCGGGTATGGTGCGAGTGCACTGAGGATGTGCGCTCGCTCCTCCTCGTCTGGGCGTAGCTTACGATGCTCGCGGTTGAGCCACTTGAGCTTTTCAATATCAAAAACCGCGCCACCTTTCTGAACCTGTTCAAGTGAGAATGTTGCCACGAGTGCCTCAAGCGTGAAGACTTCTTGATCTGTGCCGGGGTTCCAGCCAAGTAGAGCAAGGTAATTAAGGAGCGTTTCCGGTAGAAAACCTTGCTCGAGGTACTCTGAAATAGACACAGCCCCCTTACGCTTACTCATTTTTGAACGGTCTGGAGCAAGAATGAGTGGGAGGTGGGTGTAGGTAGGGCGCTCGAAACCAAGCGCTTCTTGAAGGAGAATCTGGCGTGGCGTGTTCGAGATGTGGTCTTCCCCACGAATCACGTGGGTGATTCCCATGTCTGCGTCATCAACAACAACCGCAAGGTGGTAGAGTGGGTCGTTGAGCGAACGGGCTATTACGAAGTCACCAAGTTCGGTGGTGTCGAATGAAATGTCGCCTCGCACAATATCCGTGAATGTGACGGTCGTTCCTGGGTTTCTGAGACGTACCACCTCAACGGTGCGGGACGAGTCGTCCTTCGCCGGCTCTGCAGACACGAACGCCTTGTCGGTGTCGATAAGTTGCTTGAGTGCCTTTGTGTGCAGTTCGGCACGCTCGCTCTGGCGGACGAGTTTGTCCCACCCGAGCCCGAGTCGCTCTAGTCCTTCAAGAATGTTGGTCTCAAACTCGTGCGTACTGCGTGCACGGTCGGTGTCTTCAATGCGGAGCACGAACGTGCCTTCATGCTGTCGTGCGAACAGGTAGTTGAAAAGGGCTGTTCGTGCAGTTCCGATATGCAGGAATCCGGTTGGACTTGGTGCGATACGGGTAACGGGTCTTGCGATACTCATACTGTGGTTGCGTTAGACTTCATGCTTGAGCGCGATGCGCATGATCTCGAGTGCTATGTTGTGAGCTGCGTCAGGTCGCTTGAACGAACGGGCAGCTGCACGCATAGCGTCAAGTGCGGTGTGATTGTTGATAAGTCGATCGACTTCGTTTTGCAGCAAGTGCTCGGCGCAGTTCTCTTGCTCGATTACCAGTGCGGCGCCCGTGCGCGCGTAGGCGTACGCATTTTGTCGTTGATCTCTACTTATGTCCTCCGGTATCGGAATGAGGATAGAAGGCACTTCCCATGCTGCTATCTCAAATATGGTGCCAGACCCTGCACGGGAGATTATCAAATGCGCAGCACCTGCGGCAATACGGTACTCGTCTGCCGGAAGGTTCGGGAATATGCGGTAGCGTGATCGGAGTTCCGGGGTGAGTTCCATTTCGACAAGTTCTTTGTATGCTTCGTAGTTTGCGGGACCGGTACCGTGAATAATCTGGTATCGCTGAAGCAGCAAGGGTGCTGATTTGAGCATCATGGTGTTGATGTGCTCCGCACCTTGCGAACCACCCAAAACCAAAAGAGTGGCAACATCCGGCGAGAGTCCAAAGTGGGCATGGGCATCCTGCAGTTCACGAGTCTGCACAGCACGGCGAATGGGATTACCGGTCAGCGCCACTCTGTCTTCGTGAGGAAAATACTTCGCGGCTTCGGGGTAGCTAATCGCGACGCGTGCGGCAAATTTGCCGGCATAGATGTTTGCGCGGCCGGGCACCGCGTCTGAGTCGTGCACCACGACCGGAATTCCGAGAATCCGTGCGGCGGTAACGACTGGTACTGATGGGTACCCACCTTTCGTGAACACGACATCAGGCCAGATCCGAAACAGCAAACTCAGTGCCGACGGTACACCCACCATAGTTTTCATGAGATCAGTGGCGTTCTTCAGTGAGACGTATGTGCGCATTTTTCCGGCAGATACATGTTTGTACGTTATGTCTTGTTCAAAGAGCAAACCAGCATCGTATTCGCTGTTGGAAAAGTAGTATAGCTCAGGTTTGATAAGGTTACGCTCTTGTGCTATAGCACGAATCTCCTCAGCCACTGCGATGAGTGGATAGAAGTGACCACCTGATCCGCCTCCTGTAAATACGATTTTCATACAGTCTGTAGTACTCTAGGTCGCTGGTAGCGTGATATGTTGAGAATGATTCCCGCGCTGGCCAGGGCAAACAGTAGTGATGTGCCGCCTTGGCTAATAAACACCAATGGCTCACCGGTAAGTGGCATGAGTCCTACCATCGAGCTGATATTGATGAACGATTGAATCACAATAAGTATAACAAGCCCGACGGCAACCAGTCCACCAAAGCGGTCTGTGGCTCTGGATGCGATAAGGAGACCGCGGAACGCAAACAGCACGAATAGTCCGAGTATAGTTACACTACCGACAAAACCGAACTCTTCTGCCGCAACGCTAAAGATTGAGTCACCAACCGGTTCTGGTAGGTAATTGAACTTCTGCACACTTTGCCCGTACCCGCGCCCGAATACACCGCCTGATCCCACGGCAATGAGGCTCTGCTTAATCTGGTAGCCTGAACCTCGCGGATCGCTCAAAGGGTCGAGAAATGTTGTGACACGGTCGAGTAGGTACGGACGAGCGAAGGCCAAGATGGAGAGTGCGATCAGGCCGACGCCAACTATTGTAAACACATGGTGCCATCGTATACCCGCCGCAAGCGCCATGACACCTCCTGTGAGTGCGAGGATGGCGAATGTCCCGGTGTCCGGTTGCGGCAGTAGTACAAGTGCGGTACATAGCAGTGCCCCAAGGAGGCCACCGAGCGCATAGCGTATATCGTTAATCTTTCGGTGGTGCGTGCTATAGAACCACGCGAGCACCAGTATAAATGACACTTTGAGTAGCTCGGCCGGTTGAAACGAGACATTAAGTATCTCAAGCCATCGACGCGCGCCGTTTGCTTCGTACCCGAGTCCTGGTACGAACACGAGTGCAGTAAGGAGCAGTGCGACACCAAAGAGGTGTGGGGCGATTCGCTTGAGGTACCTGTATCGTACGTTTGCAAGGATCGTTAGCACAACTATTCCTCCTCCAACACCAAACAGGAATTGGGAAATCGCGAGTGATGAGAATGAAGCACCGCTACGTGTTAGCAGACCGAGAGAGGCGGAGCTAAAGATAAAGACCCCTAAAAGGAGTAGTGCGAGTGTCGTAAGTAGAAACGGACGATCAATCGTTCGTGGTGCGCGTGTCATACAAGTGATCCGGCAAGTGCGATAATGACACCGATGAAAGCGGTGACCATGGATAGGATCCAGTATCGCATGGTGACCTTAGCAGATGGCCAGCCAATCGCCTCGAAGTGGTGGTGGAGTGGTGCAACACGAAAAACTTTTTTTCCACGGTACCTTTTTGAAAAGACTTGTATCAGGTCGGACGCAACGGTGATGACGAGAGGAAACGCGATGAGTGGGAGCACCGAAAGGCCCCTGCCACCGCTGAGTTCGTCGGTCATGAACGCGGTAACGGTGAGCGCGAGTGTGAGCCCCATCACACCCGTTTCAGTCATGTAGAATCGTGCAGGTGGAACATTGAACCAAAGGAACGCGAGTAGACCGCCGACAACAGTACCACAGAACGCCGCGAGATCTACCTGGTTCTGTGCGAATGCAATCATACCGTATGATGCAAACATGATGGCAAATACGCCACCGGCGAGTCCATCTACCCCGTCAATGACACCACCTGCATACACGGCGATGCCGACAATCATGAAGAACGGAATAAACCAGACGCCAAGGTTTGCGAGCCCGTCGAACGGTATAGAGACGCCGGACACGTCTAGTTTGTCGTAGAACCACCACCCGGCAAACGCGCAGAATAGTCCGACCACTATAAGACGCTTGGCAAGAGATAAGCCCCCAGCAAAGTGGGTGCCGGTGCCCAATACTTCAAATAGGTCATCCAAGAAGCCAACGCACGCACCGACAAGTAGTGCGAACACGGGAAGCCATGTTTGACTTCGTGAGAAGAACTCAAGCTTCTCCAAGACAGAACCACCAACGTAGCGTTCGAGGACCCAAATGCCGGCAATGGTAAGTAAGACGGCACCCCACACCACAATACCTCCCATGCGCGGTGTACCTACCTCTTTCTCGGCATGTAATTTGTTGAAGATGGGTGTTGCTACGCTTGCGTATCCCGCCCTGTTCCCTGCTTGCTTCTTCCAGCATTTGAAGCGGTACAAGTAGTGTGTGACGATTGGGGTGATACCCATGCCCACAAAAAAGGCTACTGCGGTCGGGCTTATCACCTTGATGACATCTTCTATCATACGTAACAAGGTAGTGTAGCTTAGAGCGCCACTACGTCAGACCACGGGGCTGTGGTGTGCCCAGTATAGCATTCTTTAACCGAAAAGTGTTGCGTCACTTGTTGGAAAGCAGGGTGTGGGGGGGTGCGTGAAGTGGTCAGTCATCAGGCAGTACTGCTGCCCCGGCTCGCAGCCCCAGTACGCTTCGCTGCATGGTCGCTGCTCCGTCTTTCGATTCCCCTAGCTCCTTCGCTCATGCAACACACCCAAAGCATCGCTTTGGGTGTGTCATTTGCGGGAGCTAGAGGAATCGAACCCCTGACCGTGGTTTTGGAGACCACTATTATACCATTTAACTAAGCTCCCTAGCGTGCATGGTCATATTGCCCCCGAGCACACAGCAAGGGATAGTGTAACACTACCCCCTACCTACTACAACCTATTCAGGACGTGTGTTACTTCTTCACCTCCTTGTAGATGACATGCTTGCGAAGCGTTGGGTCGTACTTACGCAATTGAAGCTTTTTCTCCACACGCTTGCGGTTTCGGTTGTCGTACCGAACATGCTTCGACTCAGTGCTGCGGAGTTTGACGAGATGGTCTTGTGACATAGGGTGCTATTGTAGCGAAGTTATCGCTGGAGGTCAATAGTTCCGTGGGCTCACAGCCGCTATGTCGGTTTAGTTGCTTGATGTGCAGAATGTGAGGGTTGTATTCATCATTTCGAACTGTGTATCCCAATTATCCCAGAAGACCTGTACTCCAAGCTTACAGACTTCCGTTTCCGGCATATCTACAGCTTCGAGTAGTGCTGCCTCTGCAGCACGCTGCTTCTCTTCGCCTGGGGTGCCGGTGATACCGATCGAAAATTGATTGAAACCATGCTGGTACTCCATCGTCCATCCGTCTCCTTCTAACGCATATGTTTGTATAACAGGATCATGATTTTCCCACTCATCCTCCTGCACACGTGCCAAAATTTTTCTCGCAATGCGATCATCGTGTAGTGTGCCTGCTGTCACTTCGCTTCCGGGGACTGTTGTGGTGCCTGGAAGCGCGTCCGGGTCAGTGACTGTTTGCGCACGGTCTGGGAAAACTGGATCGGTCGCTGTTGGTGGTGGGACAGTTTTTGTGTGTGGTGGGGTGTTTGCAAACACAACGAACAGCAGCAACAGAAATAGTGCCACAAGTCCGACTAGAATGGTGCGCGTTTTTTTGTTCATATGTGTGATACTTGCATGGTAAGGTTGAGCCGCGTTTAGCGACAGTACCTATAGGCACCCCACTGCCCCCACCCTCTTTGAGCTTGGAGCTGTGCAGCGTAGGTAATATTGGTGGTAGGGTTTTGAGCAGCGGCAATGCACCTATTCCAGACCGACTCATTCGTTATAGTGCAGGTGTGGTCACTTCCAGTGTATGGACCGCCACTCACTGCCGCTATGCAGTTGTAGCCATCGAGGTTATGGGCGGAAATGTTAATTTGAAATAGGCCGTACGATACCGACTCCCCACCGGGCAGGCATTTGTCAACGCCGGAAGCTATTGAGGATTGACCATGGCTTTCGTGGTGACAGACACAGGCTGCTGTTGCCACCTCCGACGGTGGAAAGAATGCTGATAGGTGCGCCTCAGAGCAGTATCCGGTCACTGAGTCACTGTCGTATCCTGCTGCTTGAAGCGCAGCGGTGCGTGCACCAAACGTCTCTGCGCCGCCGCCTTGTTCAAGTACCAACTCTCCTGCGGTATAGGTCACCGTGCTTGCTTTCTGCCTATCGTAGTAATTGGTACTGCCAGTACACAAGATCTCGTTCCAGGGACCGTAGTAGCCGCCCGCTCCATCTTTGATGCCTTGTGTTGGCAATAGTGTCTTCATTAATACGTCAGCAAAGAGCCATGCAGCGAGGATAATAATTAGCCCTATGAGTGTGTTCGTAAAGATTTTGTGTGCGCGTTGTATGTTCCCGAGATTGCCGGGAGACATGACATAGAGGACACCGGCGTTCACAAACAGTAGTGCAGCAAGAATGACTGAAATGGCAACAAACCAGTTGAGGATGTTCTGCATGAGGCGTTGAAGGTCGCAGATGTTGCACTCGTTGAAATACCGGTAAAAGGTGCCCCTGTCTTCCGAGTAAACTTCGTTGCCGCACGGCACGATTGGGTCTGCGGCATCTGCAACGAGGGGAAGTGTTGCCGTGCCTACACCTGCACACAACAAGCATGTCGCAAGTACTATTGCCTGCGTATTAACTTGTATGTATTTGTGCGCGTGCACAAAGATTTGAGACAGTAAGTCCACATACACTAGCATAGCATCTCCTTGCCGAACACGTCCCCTACTAGTCCACATGATTATGACTCCACTACTCGGCACTATGTACACAAATCTATAATATGATACGATTACATTCTGACGGTTGAGAGTTCGCGTCGGTGGCAGAGTGTTCAATGAGAAAAGGAGCGAAAGCAACTATTTCGAATTAGTGATCGATACTCCAATATCCACCGTGCGTGACATGTTCAGTAGACAGAGGAATAAAATGCGTCGGTGGCGGAGTGGTCAATCGCATTTGGCTGTAAACCAAACGCCTTCGGGCTACGGGGGTTCGAATCCCTCCCGGCGCACTAAACTGGATTTCGCCTCTTTTGAGGCGTTTTCCATTTCAGGAGACGGCTCAACTAAGCCGAATACCCATTCCAACTGGGGTGTTCCATCAAGTATGTCCTGATACGTTGGGAGTTCTTCAAACATGAGTGAGAAGTATGCTTGCCGTTGTGGCTTATTCTCTGCGCGTAATAGAAACTCAGCAGGGTGTTCCATCACCCACTCGAACCGATATAGAAAATCGTCCAGATCACGCTCTGTAACTTCAAGTGTATTGCGATAGCTCTGTGCCACTTGTATTTCCCCATCAATACGATCTCGTTCTGCTTTAAGATCGTTCATCAGCCCCACATCACCAGTAGCATTTGCGCTGATGTATGCCTGCGTTGCTCTCGTTTTCTGCTCCTGTAGCTCTACCACACGCTTGCCAGCGTCTGCTGCAGCAGCTGTGGCGTTCTTTTGCTTCTCGTAGAACTTATCCCGTAGTACCAGCTTAAAGGCCTCACAGAGCTCCTTATCAAACGAAAGAGCGTGTACAAAGTTCTCGACTTCCTCCTCGAACTTCCACTTGTTGCCACTTACTCGCTTATGCTTCAGGCCATCCACCTTACGCTCGCAGTGATACGCTGGCACGTGTTTACCGCTCTTGCTTCGAGATGCACTACCACGAAACGGCTTTTTACACACCGAGCAGAGAATGACATCCTTGTAAGGATATAAAGGATTTTCTTTTGAACGCTCTATCTGTTCGTAGTTTTGATGCATGACCAAGGAGCCGTCAGGTTTCTCCTCGATGTACCATCGTCCGCGATTCGCTTTATTCCATGTTTCAATACTCACCAAGCCCTGCCACTTACAACGAACCGGCAACCACAGCGTCCATTTCTCGTAGTTTATCGCTGCGTATGATGGGCGCTGAATCGTGTCCTGCAACTGTTTGACCGTGAAAGGCTTTCCGCCAATTGTGCCAATTTGCTCGCCAGTCTTCTTGTGTCGCTTCTTCCGAACCTTACTAAGAAAGCCCATCGCGTTTATCTTCTCGACAATTTCCTCGTCAGAGAGCTGTCCAGCCGCTCGTAGTTCAAACATCGTTTCGTAGAAGTGAGCACGTTTATCGTCCCGCTTTCGTGTTGTACGCTTCTTGCTTTTGCCATCCTCGAAGTAGTGCTCTCTACTGTTTACAAATCCATCTGGCGCGGGGTGCACTGCGTAGCCTTCCCGTGCGTTAATAACCTCTTGCCCGATCATGCGTGTGAGCATGTCGCGCTTGTTATCTTTCGCTCTGTCAGCTTCCAACAATTCCTGTGTCTCACTTGGAGAATACTTTGACCAGTCATATTCAATGCCAAGATTCTCCATCGTATTTTTATCTGGCTGAATGATGCCCGCCACGTCATGAACTGTTACGTTTCTGCGACGAAACTCCCGCTTCATCGTGTCATACATTGCGTGTCCGCCACGCGTAAAACGTTCGATGTTGTAGCAGATATACTCACTGATTTTTCGTTTGTGAGTGCTGTTGTATTCGTCTACATACGCGAGAATCTCATCCAGCCTCTCGTCAGAGTCTCCAGATATTGTTGTGTTCCATACTTTCAGAACTTCAAAGCCGAGAAGGTCTGCGTGCCTACGACTTTCAGCTTCCTGAAACGCGTGCGTGCCATCAAGTTGCCGTTGATCGCTAACGCGCGTTTCTACGATTGTAAGTGGTTTTGTTTTTTCATCTTCCATATTTCTCGTGCTCCTCGTACGATGTCATCGTCGAGCGTTATTGCATATTGTACCGCAACCCATCCATCACCCTGCTCAAGCACCGTCTGCGCTACATGCCGCCCTGCCGCCACTTCACCCTCGTAGCGTTCAGCGTCAGCAGCTATATCAAGCGTATACTTGCCTGTGAGTGGCTCGCAGCCATAATCCTTACGCTTGTGCCAGTATTCGTAAAACGCATCAGCAAAACGCTCTGCGTAGTCAAGACGCTTCTGTAGTTCAGCATCCGAAAGACCTTCTGCACGTGTGCCGAGAGCTTTGCGATATTCGTCGAGAGTGACCATGTACATAGCGTACACGTTTTTGCATTCGTCCAACAGTTGCAAAATATTTATAGAGAAATACAATTTTTCCCCATGCGTGGCGTAGTACCCCACGAGATGTCTCAATTGAGACAAAAACACTGTCGTAGAAGTTCCGCAAGTCTTTAAGTTGAAAGTGACGCATTATACAAATCCGCGGGGCAGTAGCTCTCCTATACATCCATACCAATGCCTAACTTCAAGCAGTAAACCACCCTCGAACTACCCTTGCACCACTGGCTCTTGACACCTTGACTTTCTTGTTGTTTGGGAGTATAATAAATAGATTGCCAGAGCGTCTGGCAATCCCATTTCTCCGCGAGGGCTTCGCGGTGACGTTCCTTACAGGAGAGAGTCATGAAAAAAGAGGAGTATCGTGCCATTCTCAGCCGACTCCCGATCAAAACCCCTACACTGCAAGACATGGAAGCGTTGTGCCCGCACCTGACCACCGACGAGGTGGCCGAGGCGTTCACGCAGGACTATGTCGCACTTCCGCCCCTTCGTGTGAAGCACGGTTTCCAGATCGTGTCGCATCGCGCCGAGTGGGTCGAGGAGGTGAAGGTGTGGCGCGGGGATACTCGGGTCGTCACTGGCACGAAGAATCACCCTGCGCGTTTGGACTATTCCTACGCCAACCGTACCCTCAAGTCCTATGCCGACGGAAAGAAACACGGCGACGTGTTCTGCGACTACTTCGGTATGGAACAGGCGATGAAGTTCGCCGAGGACAACTGGAGCGACGAGCTCATTCTGGATTCGTGGATCAGCTACGTGCAGACCTACATCCAAGACCCGACCGACCTGGTGAACGACAAATATCACCAGGACTCGCCACGCACGAAGGTCGTCCTGACCTTCACGCTCAACCGAGACCTCAACGTGATCATCAACGATCATTCGAAGCCGGAGAGCGAGCTGTTCGACGAGGCGGTCGTGGAGATGACGGTGGATCACATGGTTGCTCACGAACTCAAGGGCGGCCGCGGTGGCTTCACCCATTTCCAGTGCGCTCATTGCGGACACGGTCTGAGTCTCAGCGGCTGTGGCGGATGCGGACATCGATTCCGTGACGACCACTTCCGCATGGGCATGGACACGCCACTTTCTCGCAAGATGGTCGCGTTCCTTCGCGACAGCGGCCACAAGTTCGAGGTTGACCCCGAAATCGCGTGGCAGAAAGAGCGGGAACGCTGGGGGCGGTACGCTCATCGTCGCATGGCATAACTCCAACAAAACCCGTAGTCATCCCGGCACCATAGGATGACATCACTTCGAGACCCGCCCCGCAAAGGTGGGTCTCTCTTTACTTGCAATCGTCTGCCTTTTTACGCAGTATATGTTCGTGTCCAATGAAAACGATAAAACACCAGATGAAATAACTCCCATTACCGACACCTCACTTAGTAAGCGTGAGCAGGAACTACTCGAAAAGATAGCGCAATCTGAAGGTAAGAAGTATGGACGCTTTGTGCTCGCTGCGCTTGGTAGTATCCCGTGGGTTGGTGGTGTGTTGGGTGCTATGGCAGCTTTTGATGCAGAAAAAGACCAAGGAAAGATTACCGACTTTCAGCGACTATGGTTGCGCGAACACCAAGGTAAAATACAAGAGCTTGGCACCACAGTGAGGGATATTCTTGTACGTCTCGATGGCTTTGGAGAGGAAGTACAAGCACGTATCGAGTCCCCTCAATACCTCGCACTTGTGCGCCAGACGTTTCGCTCGTGGGATCAAGCCGACACTCAAGAGAAGAAGGAGATGCTCAAGAAGCTCATCACCAACGCGGGGGCAATCACACTATGCGCCGACGACCTTGTACGATTGTTCGTCCACTGGATTGAGCTTTATCACGAAGCACATTTTGCTGTTATCAAAGAGGTGTACCAAAACCCAGGCATCACACGTGGAGCAATATGGGATAAGCTTCACCCCAGTGGCCGTCCTGCAGAGAACTCTGCTGAAGCAGACTTGTACCGATACCTCATCAGCGACCTCAATATAGGCCGTGTGATTCGCCAAGTACGTGAGACCAATGCATATGGTGAGTTTGTGAGAAAGAGTACAAAAGGACAACGCCGTGGTACACCAAGTACAACCATGGAATCCGCGTTTGAAGATACCAAACCGTATGAACTAAGCGAACTCGGCAAACAGTTTGTGCATTACGTGATGACAGATGCAGTGCAACAGATTGAAGGTGATAACAGCATTCCACAATAAACCGTCAAGTGCCCCCAGAGGTGATACCCTCATGTTCTACTACGTAGCAGTGAAAGAGATAACAAGTGTACGATACGCGTTTTTCCTTACTATTCACCACTAAAGTTCCTGCTCATACGCGAGTTTTGACGACAAAGGATACTCTTCAAATACATTCTTCCACTGCAAAACAGTCGTTTCTATAGTGTTCCATCCTATACCGTCCAAGCGCACAAAATGCCAAAGTCAGAGCGAAGCTCTGGCTTTGTTGCATTTTGCCGCCGGGAGGGATCGAACCGACGGAGCAGCGGTTCCCCATGGAGCAAAGCGGAATGGGGCTGCGAGTCGCGTCCAGGGACACTTAGCGAACGACGAGGAACGAGGAGTGAACTTAGTGATCCCGGGATCAATCCCTCCCGGCGCACTACGGAAAACAGCCCTAGAAATGGGGCTGTTTTCGTGAGGGAGGTAGGAGGTTCGAACCCCGCACCATCGTTGCTTGTGTTATGATGCCTACATGCACATACCACGCGTTCGATTTTCATTAGCTCCCGTGTCTCGTGAAGCAAGTGTACTGCGAAAGTTCCTAGCAGTCGATGGTACTGGATGGGACAAAAGTGGTTACATATACCACCAACACCCACAATTGCAGAAGCTTTTAGAGGGCGTGCGTAACGGAGACGACCGCTATCAGTTGATACATGGGTACGTGAGACAGTATCGCCGTAACAACGTAAACGAGTTTCAAGAAGCACTCAAGCAAAATGAAAACCTTTGGCGTCCGATCGAGAACGAGTATCTCCAAACGCTGAGTGAGCACTTTGAAACACCCTTCCCCTCACGTCGTAAAATCATACGTGCGTACGTATCACTCATTCCCATCTACCCGCGTTGGCTAGATACTTGGGAGTTCAACGTGAGCTACTTTCAACCAGAACGTGTACGAGAGCTTGCATGCCACGAGATCTTGCATTTCCTTTGGTTCAAAAAGTGGCGGGAGGTGTTGCCTGAAACGAACAAAGAGGAATGTAATGCACCACATCTGGTATGGCGCTTGAGTGAGATACTCGACCCAGTGATCCTAAATGAACACCCTGTGTTTAAGGAGTACTTTGACCACCAACAACAGACATACACGCATTTCCAAAGGATACGTATTGGTGCCGTACAGCCCACGACGTATTTTGCGCGCTTGTACCGCAAACACCTAAGTTCAGGCGCACCGTTTGCTGATTTCATCCATCTTGTGGACCAGGAAGGAAAGAAGCATGCGTCAGCCATCATGGGTGCATAGGGTTCGAACTAACTCTATCTCGGCGCACTACGGAAAACAGCCCTAGAAATGGGGCTGTTTTGGCGAGGGAGGTACGTGGTTCGAACCCCGCTGGCCAATCCCAAGAGCGCAGCATGTGACGCACGTGCCCTCGCAACACCAAACAGAACACCCCGCACGCACACTCCCTGAATGATGGTGAAAAATGTTGGCTTGACCACTATTGCATGCGCGAGACGTTGCGCATAAGCTGCAGTGACCATACAAGAACGAACAGCGCGACGAGCAGAGCATACACCACATCAGTTCCATCCAAATATGCTCTGCTAAAATATGCGCCATTGGACAGAAAACCGCGAACAAGCGCATACACGAACTGGCTAACCAGTACGATAATGAATGTCGGAACAATGAGGGATATGTCAATCGACACGTATCGTTGCCAGAAATACTTTCCGTCTCCCCGCTTATTTATATGCCACGCGAGCAATGTGCCTCCAACAAGTATGCTCACAGTAATCAACAAATCAATGTATCGTAACAATGTTGTATTGTAGTCGGTGACGTACCACACCCATACACCAAGCACCCAACCTAGCATCCATATCACGGCATACAGGATGTGTTCCCAGCGTCGCACCGCACCGTTTCGCAGTGCACGCACCATGCTGTTGGGATTGATGAGTCTCATATCATGCGTGTGTACCTCTGGGTCGTCTATACACCCACTATGGGAACTGACTTCCCAAGAATACTTCAATACCTGCCAGTGCGAGGAATATCAGTCCAGCCACGACATATTTCACCCACCAAGGCATCGCGTCGTCATGCATAGCAATCGCAATATCCATGATCAGGTAAAAGGCCGCAATTGCAATCAGAAATATGATTATGTGTGGAAGTAAACTGGACATGGTACCCATTAGTATACAGTATATCGAACAATACCCATCGGCAGCGGATGCTGCCGATGGGTATAAGGCGCGTACGTCTACGACAACGTTGCGCGAACGCTTTTACCAGCTACCACCCCCGCCGACGCTACAGCTTCTGCAGCCGTAGTATCTATTGAAAATGGAAAGAAGAGCGCTCACAGTACCAGGCTTCCAGCGATTCGCAATGTAGTCCGCTGCCTTGATCGACAACGGAATGCCGTACCTGGCGCCATAGTACATAATAGTACCAAGTGGAAGAACCTCCCCCCCCGCAACCCGTCCGCGAGCTCGTCGGGCATGGGGGCGAGGTTCATCGCGTCGTAGCGTTCCATGTCGGTCGCGGCACCTGCGGGCGTGACACTCGTCATACCAAACGCCAGCACGAGCGCGAATGCGCACAGACCATTTATCAGTCGGTTAAACGAAGCCATCGGCATACCCTCCTATGAGGTGTTGTAGAGAGCGCACGAAACGTGGCTCTTCCGCAGGGGATAGTAGCAATATGGCTACCATCTAGTCAATATTGTGTTTTTTTAATTCATGGTACAACGTGTCTGGCACGGCTGGCATAGGCCAGCCTGTTTCGTTCCTGTCACAACTCGGAGACTCGTCTCATGCGCACAATCGCGCCGCTACTCTTCCCTGCACTTATTACCATTAGCACCGTGTCCCTTTCCGACACATCACTCGGTGTCGAAGAGAAACTCAAGGCGGTGTACGACCTCTACCGCACGAACGAGGTCGTGACGCTTAGCCAGCACGAGACCAACATCGGCCTCTCGTTCGGATACGCCCTCAACGAAACTCGCGTGCTTGGTTTACAGGACACCACGCG
>JGI12109J20283_10235879_pt1 | contig 39357 bp, 35 predicted proteins | sample ElkSlonscriptome_12_FD_20283 | JGI IMG/M metagenome (IMG submission 20283)
CCAGTCCTCGACATCAAGCCCTATGTCCCCTACGCCGACAGCCACCCGGGCGCCGACCATGGCTTCGCCTCGGAGCCGCCCGGCGCCGACTGGGCCATCGCCTTCTCCGACCAGGCCGAACGACAACTGCGCGTAGCCGACGCGGACGGCTCGAGGCGTCTCCGCCAGCTGATCGTCCAGGTCCTGCAGCAGGACCCGCGCCCGGGTTACATGGACCGCTACCCCGAACGCACCGGCTTCTGTATGCGGCTCTACGACCTCGAGATACGCTGGCGTCTGGAGGAAGGCGGCAGCAGCCTGCGGGTCACTTCGATCGCCCCCGTCGGCGCGGAATGAGCGGGCAGAGAGCCCGGCCCCCGACCGTCCTGGGCTTGGTCGGTGTGCGAGACGACCAGCCATCGGGGTTCCGCCCAGTCATGATCCTTTGCCTCTTGCCGCTGCGCCCCCACCTCGCCCGTCTAGAGCAAGGGAGCCCGATCGACGATGCCATTTGCCTTCGACAACACCTATACCCGACTCCCGGAGCGATTCTATCGGCGACTCGCGCCCGTCACAGTCGCTCGCCCGGAGCTGATCAAGCTCAACGATGATCTGGCCGTGCAACTCGGTCTCGCGCCGCAAGCCCTGAGATCCGCCGAGGGCGTTGCGGTCCTCGCCGGTAACCGCGTGCCGACTGGCGCCGATCCGCTGGCGATGGCCTATGCCGGTCACCAGTTCGGCAGCTTCGTGCCGCAACTCGGTGACGGCCGCGCGCTGCTGCTCGGCGAGGTCCGCGACACGACCGGCGCGCGTTGGGACATCCAACTCAAGGGCTCCGGACAGACCCCCTTCTCGCGCATGGGTGACGGACGTGCCTGGCTCGGACCGGTGCTGCGCGAGTACTTGGTCAGCGAGGCCATGCAGGCCCTTGGCGTCCCCACGACGCGCGCCCTCGCGGCCGTCACGACGGGCGAGGCCGTCTACCGCGAGACGGCGCGCCCCGGAGCGATTCTGACCCGCGTCGCCCGCAGCCATGTGCGGGTCGGGACCTTCCAATACTTCCTCGCGCAGGACGACGACGAGGCGATCAGACACCTGGCGGACTATGTGATCGCCCGCCATTACCCCGAGGTCCAGGGCGCCGAGCGACCCTACCTGGCCTTCCTCGAGGCGGTCGTGGCACGCCAAGCGGAGCTCGTTGCGCAGTGGCTCGGCGTCGGTTTCATCCATGGTGTGATGAACACCGACAACACCTCGATCGCCGGCGAGACGATCGACTATGGCCCCTGTGCCTTCATGGACAGCTATCACCCCGACACCGTCTACAGCTCGATCGACCGGGGCGGTCGTTATGCCTACGGCAACCAGCCGCGCATCGCCCAGTGGAACCTGGCGCGTCTCGCCCAGGCATTACTGCCGCTATTTGACGGCGACGAAACACAGGCGACCGAGCAGGCCCAAGCGGTGATCGACGGCTTCGGGGAGCGGTTCGAGCACCGCTACCTCGATCGCTTCCGCCGCAAGCTCGGCCTGCTCGAGGCGCACGACGGCGACGCGGCGCTGGTCACCGACTTCCTCAGGCTCCTGGCCGAGACAAAGGCCGACTTCACGAACGCCTTCCGTGCACTGTGTCAGGCCGCGGTCGGCTCCGAAGAAGCGGTGCGCGCCGAGCTGGGCGGTGGCGCCGACTTCGAGGCCTGGGCTCGGCAGTGGCACACCCGGCTCGAACGCGAGGCGGTCAGCCCGAGCGCGCGTGCCACGGCCATGCGCAGCGCCAACCCGGCCGTCATCCCGCGCAATCATCGCGTCGAGGCGGCGCTAGAGGCAGCGCTCGCCGGCGACCTGACCCCCTTCAACGAGCTCTTGGAGGTGGTCACCGACCCCTGGAACGACCGGCCGGGCAGCGCGCGCTACACGCGGCCGCCGGAGCCCTACGAGGCCGTCCGGCAGACCTTCTGCGGGACTTGAGGCGGAACGGTCAAGTCCCGCCAGCGGACTACAAGTCATCCGTCTTCGCCGACATGACGAAGTCGTTGCGGTGCAGCCCCTTGATCTTGTGGCTCCACCAGGTGACGACGACGCGTCCCCACTCGGTGACGAGCTTCGGGTGGTGACCCTCGCTCTCGGCGAGCGCCCCGACGCGATTGGTGAAGGCGAGCGCTTGGGCAAAGTCGGGGAACTCGAAGACCTTCTCGAGCTGCATGATGCCGTCGCGGGTCTCGATGGACCAGTCTGGGATCTCTTTGATCAGCGTCGCGAGCTCCTCGTCGCTGACCTTGGGGGCATCGGCTCGGCAGGCCTCGCAGCGTTCGCGGCTCAGCTCGGTCATAAAGCATCTCCTCTGGTTGCTAGCGATTCGGTGGATTGCAGAGATTCGACCCTCGAGGCGGGATGTTGCCCCGGTCGGCCCTGTTCACAAGCCGTCTCGGCTGCAATCTGCAGCCTAGCTCAGCAGCAAGAGGCTGCATTCTCGCGGCAAGGCTGGTTCAATACGCTCCACTGGGAGCCGCCGGCAATCCGCCCGGCTCGGCCAGCCGCCCACCCAACCTGATTCCACTGTAAAGACTCGAGGAGGCGTGATGACCATCAAGCACCCCGCTCTCGGTGCCGCGCTGCTAGCGCTCTCGTCCCTGACGCAGACGGCCCTGGCCGACGGGACCCTGGAGGCCGTCAAGGAGCGCGGCTTCGTGCAGTGCGGCGTCAACACGGGTCTGCCCGGTTTCTCGAACGCCGATGCCGATGGCCGCTGGAGCGGCATCGACGTCGACGTCTGCCGTGCCGTTGCCGCCGCGGTGCTCGGCGATGCCGAGAAGGTCCGCTTCACACCGCTGACGGCCAAGGAACGCCTCACGGCGGTGCAGTCCGGCGAGGTCGATCTGCTCTCGCGCAACACCACCTGGACCCTGACCCGCGACACCTCTGTCGGCCTGCACTTCACCGGGGTGACCTACTACGACGGGCAGGGTTTCATGGTCAAAAAGGCGCTCGGGATCACTAGCGCCCGCGAACTCGACGGCGCGGCCGTCTGTATCCTCGCCGGCACCACCACGGAGCTGAACCTGGCCGATTACTTCCGCACCCACGGGATGTCCTATGAGCCCGTCGTCTTCGACACCGCCGATCAGACGGCGCGCGGCTTCGAGGCCGGCCGCTGCGACGCGCTGACGAGCGACCAGTCTCAGCTCTACGCGCTGCGCCTCAAGCTCTCCGAGCCAGACAAGGCCGTAGTGCTGCCCGAGGTGATCTCGAAGGAACCCTTGGGACCGGTCGTTCGTCAGGGCGACGACAGGTGGTTCAACATCGTGCGCTGGACCCTCTTTGCGCTGGTCAACGCGGAGGAGCTGGGCGTTTCGTCGGCCGATATCGATGCGCACAAGGACAGCACCAACCCCGCGATCCGCCGCTTGCTCGGCCTCGAGGGGATCAAGGGCACCGGGCTCGGTCTGGGCGATGATTGGGCCTACCAAGCCATCAAGCAGGTCGGCAACTACGGGGAGATCTATGCGCGCAATGTCGGCGAAGGCTCGCGGCTGGGCATCCCGCGCGGCCTCAATCGCCTCTGGAAGGACGGCGGCCTGCAGTACGCCCCGCCGATCCGCTGAAGACGCGACCAAATCGGCTCGCACCACCGCGTGAGCGGCAACGCGCAGCGCAAACGGCGATCGACCGGCCGGGGGAGCTGGACGGGCTGGCATGACCCGCGCTTGCGGGCACTGCTGCTGCAGCTCCTCTTCCTGGCCGCGGTCCTTGCCGTGCTCGGCTACGTGCTGCACAACACCCTGGTCAATCTCGAGAGCCGGGGCATCAGCACCGGCTTTGCCTTCCTCTCCACCGAGGCCGGTTTCGGGATCGTTCAGACCCTGATCGATTACTCGGAGACCTCCAGCTTCGGTCGCACCTTCGTCGTCGGCCTCCTCAACACGCTCCTCGTCTCGGCCCTCGGCATCCTGCTGGCCACGCTGATCGGCCTGCTCATCGGTGTGGCGCGGCTCTCGCCAAACTGGCTGATCGCCCGTCTCGCCGCGGCCTATGTCGAGGTGTTTCGCAACATACCGCTATTGCTGCAGATTTTCTTCTGGTATTTCGCGGTCTTACGCACCCTGCCCCACCCGCGCCAGAGCCTCTCCCTTGGCGAAGCGGTGTTCCTCAATTTGCGCGGGCTCTATCTGCCGCGGCCGATCTTCGAGCCCGGCTTCGAGTTCGTGCTTGGGACAGCCGTCGTCGCTGCCGTCGCAGCCCTACTCCTAAAGCGCTGGTCGCGCCGGCACCGTGAGCGCACCGGCCGCCAGGTGCCGGCCGGTTGGATCGGGCTCGTCGCGCTGTTCGCGTTGCCGGGCGCCACCTTTGCGCTGACCGGCACCCCGCTCGACTGGGAGCTGCCATCGCTCACCGGCTTCAACTTCCGCGGCGGCATCACCGTGATCCCCGAGCTGGCGGCCCTGCTGCTTGCCCTATCGATCTACACCGCCGCTTTCATCGCCGAGATCGTCCGCGCCGGCATCATCGGCGTGCCCGTCGGTCAGAACGAGGCCGCTGCCGCGCTGGGGCTGCGCGGCGGTCAGCGGCTCCGATTGGTCGTCCTCCCGCAGGCCCTGCGCGGCATCATTCCGCCACTGACCAGCCAATACCTGAATCTCTTGAAGAACTCCTCCCTGGCCACGGCCATCGGGTATCCGGATTTGGTCAACGTCTTCGCCGGTACGACGCTCAATCAGACCGGTCAGGCGGTCGAGGTCATCGCAATGACCATGGCCGTCTATCTGACCCTGAGCCTGCTGATCTCACTCTTGATGAATTGGTACAACGCGCGCATCGCCCTGACGGAGCGCTGAGGCGATGCGTCATCAGACAACCGAGGGCTCGAGCCAGAGGGCCGTCGCCGAGGCGCTGCGGCCGCCGCGGCCGAGCCGCAACCCCGCCGTCTGGCTGCGGCGCAACCTCTTCTCATCGCCGTTCAACTCCCTACTGACCCTGTTCGGGCTCTGCCTGCTCTACCTGACGGTACCGCCGCTACTGCAGTGGGCCCTGATCGACGCCGACTGGATCGGCGCCGGCCGTGCGGACTGCAGCGGCCAGGGCGCCTGCTGGGTCTTCATCGGCGACCGGCTCAATCAGTTCATCTACGGCTTCTATCCCCACGGCGAGCAATGGCGCGTCAATCTCGGGTTCGCGCTGCTGGCACTGCTGCTCGTGCCGCTGTTCATCCGGGGCTTCCGGCACAAACGCCCGCTTCTGGCAGGACTCGTGCTCGGCTATCCGTTGCTCGCCTACCTGCTGTTCTACGGCGGGGTGTTCGCTCTACCGGTGGTCGAGACACACAAGTGGGGCGGGCTGATGCTGACCCTCTCGATCGCCTTCGTCGGCATCGGCCTGTCCCTGCCCTTTGGGGTCCTCCTAGCGTTGGGCCGGCGCTCCGAGATGCCGATCATCAAGGCCGCCAGCATCACCTACATCGAGCTGTGGCGTGGCGTTCCGCTGATCACGGTCCTCTTCATGGCCTCGGTCATGTTGCCGCTGTTCTTCCCCGAGGAGGTCACGCTCGACAAGCTGCTCCGCGCGATGATCGGCATCGTCATGTTCCAATCGGCGTATATGGCCGAGGTCGTGCGGGGCGGGCTGCAATCGATCCCCAAGGGCCAATACGAAGCGGCCGAGGCCCTCGGCCTTGGGTATTGGCGGCGCATGGCGCTGATCATCCTGCCGCAGGCGCTGCGCCTGGCCATTCCCGGGATCGTCAACACCTTCATCGCGCTCTTCAAGGACACGACGCTGGTCCTGATCATCGGCCTGTTCGACCTCCTGGGCATCGTGCAGCAGGCCTTCGCCGACCCGGACTGGCTTGGCTTCTCGGTGGAGGGCTATATTTTCGCTGGCGCGGTGTACTGGGCCTTCTGCTTCGCGATGTCGCGCTGGAGCCAACGGCTCGAGCGCGACCTGGGCCAAGGGTCACAGCGGCGCGCTGGCCGCTAAACTCCCCAAAAAGTCCGCTGTATAAGCCGCGCGGGCCGGTAAGCTAATATTGTTTTCGCTGATAGAGTCGGAATCATGATCGCCCGTCGTGCACGCCCGGCAGGCGGACGCAGGAGAAGGCAAAGGGACTATACCGTCGTAACCCACTGAAGTACTGGCGCACACTCCTGATGAGACAAATCCCCCAACGGCAACCTTCCGCAGGAGCTCAGAGATGATCGACCCCCTCGTTGTAGAGCTCTCGCGCTGGCAATTCGCCGCCACCGCGCTTTATCACTTTCTGTTCGTCCCGCTGACGTTGGGGCTGAGCTTCCTGCTCGCGGCGATGGAAACGGTCTACGTCACGACCGGGCGCACCATCTACCGCGAGATGGCCCAATTCTGGGGCAAGCTGTTCCTGATCAACTTCGCCCTCGGTGTTGCGACCGGGCTGACGATGGAGTTCCAGTTCGGCACCAACTGGGCCTTCTACTCGAGCTTCGTCGGCGATATCTTCGGCGCACCGCTGGCAATCGAGGGCCTGATGGCCTTCTTCATGGAGTCGACCTTCGTCGGACTGATGGTCTTCGGCTGGCATCGCCTCAGCAAGGCCCAGCACCTGGCTGTCACCTACCTCGTGGCCCTTGGCTCGAACCTCTCCGCCGTCTGGATCCTCGTCGCGAACGGTTTCATGCAGGACCCGCAGGGGGCGATGTTCAATCCGGACACGATGCGCATGGAGCTGGCCAGCTTCGGCGAGCTGATCTTCAACCACGACGCCCAATCGAAATTTGTCCACACCAGCATCGCCGGTTTTGTCACGGCGGCCATCTTCGTCTGCGGCATCAGCGCCTACTACATGCTCAGGCGCCAGCACCTCGCGATCGCCAGGCGGTCCTTCCGCATGGCGGCCCTGTTCGGGGTGCTGAGCAGCGCCGGTGTCATCACGCTCGGCGACGCCCTTGGCTTCGTCGGTGCCCACGCCCAGCCGAGCAAGCTCGTGGCCATGGAGGGTATCTGGGAGGACGAGGCGCCACCCGTCGCCTTCAACGTCGCAGCGGTGCCCAACGAGGTGGAGATGCGGCACGACTACAGCCTGCAGATCCCCTATCTCACGAGCTTGTTGGTGACGCGGAGCCTCGACCAGGAGGTGCCGTCAGCGGAGGCGGTCATCGCCGAGTCCAAAGAGCGGGTTCGCAATGGCATCCAGGCCGTCGCGGCCCTGCAGCGCCTCCAGGAGGACGCCGAGGACAGCGAGGCGAGGGCCCAGTTCGAGGCCCATCAAGATGACCTCGGCTACGGCTTCCTGGTCGGCGCCTACGCCCAAGATCAGGATCCGACCCTGGCAACGCCCGCCGATATCGAGCGCGCCGCCCGCGACACCGTGCCCCACATGGGCATCGTCTTCTGGTCGTTTCGCGTGATGGTCGCCAGCGGCCTCTTCATGCTGGCCTTCTTCATCCTCGCGACCATCTATACGCTGCGTAACGATGTGCAGAACAAGCGGCTGTTCCTGGCCTTCTCGGTCCTGATGATCCCAGTTCCCTTCATCGCCTGCGAGGCCGGCTGGCTGGTCGCCGAGATCGGTCGTCAGCCCTGGACGGTCTACGGGATCCTGCCAACCTGGATGTCGGTCTCGACCCACAGCGTGAGCGAGCTGATCTTCTCGCTGGCCGGCTTCGTCCTGCTCTACTCGATCTTCATTGCCATCGAGATGTATCTGATGATCAAGTTCATCCGCAAGGGCCCCGCGCCCGTGGAAGAGCTGCCGCCGGATGAGCCGGCCGCGGTCCCAGCCATGGCCAAGTGACGACCACAGCGAGGAGGCGTACACGATGGAAGTCTATTTGATCCTGAAGGTGGTCTGGTGGCTGTTGCTCGGGGTCCTGCTGATGGGCCTGGCGATCATGGTCGGCATGGACATGGGCGTCGGGACCATCCTGCGTTGGGTCGGGCGCACCGATTCCGAGCGGCGCGTCGCGCTCAACATCATCGGCCCGCACTGGGACGGCAACCAGGTCTGGTTCATCCTCGGCGGCGGCGCCATCTTCGCCGCCTGGCCGATCATCTATGCCACGGCCTTCTCGGGCCTCTATGTGGTGATGCTGCTCCTGCTTTGGAGCATGATCGTCCGCCCGCTGGGATTTGAGTACCGCAGCAAGCTGCAGAGCCCGGCCTGGCGCAATGCCTGGGACTGGACACTGTTCGTCAGCGGCTTCGTACCCATGCTGGTCTTCGGCGCCGCGATCGGCAACGCCTTGCTCGGCTTCCCCTTCCACTTCGAGTGGAACCTGATGTCCTTTTACACAGGCAGCTTCATCGCGCTGTTCAACCCCTTTGCGATCCTCTGCGGGCTGCTCTCAGTGGCGCTATCGGTCTACATGGGCTGTGCGATGCTGATGATCCGCGGGGATGGGGCGCTCTATGCGCGCGCCAAGCACCTCCTCGGCAAGAGCGCGCTGGCGGCATTGGTCCTCTTCACGCTCGGCGGACTCTGGATGCCTTTCGTCGAGGGCTACCACATCGTCCAGTCGCCGGACCCAGCGATCGCACAGACCGCACTGCAACAGGAGGTCGGTCGGGGCCGCGGGGATTGGCTGAACAATTTTCTCGCGCAGCCGGTCCTCTGGCTGATCCCGGCACTCGCCTATGTCGGCCTGTGGCTCGGCAGGCAAAGCGCCCTGCGCGACCGCAGTCAGCTCGCTTGGTGGCTCGGCGCGGTGAGTTGGATCGGCGTCATCGGCACGGTCGGCGCGGCGATGTTTCCGTTCATGATGCCTTCGACCACCGAGCCCTCGGTGAGCCTGACGGTGTGGAATGCCTCGTCGAGCGAGCGCACGCTGCTATGGATGCTCGGGTTCACGGTCGTTTTCATGCCGCTCATCCTCTGGTACACGAGCTGGGCCTTCTGGGTCATGCGCGGCAAGGTGAGCGCCGCAGACGTCGAGGCCGACGACCACGCATACTAGTATCAATCGTCCCGACAGTAATCGGAGGCGGGTCGCGGCGAGCGTCGGCGGGAGAAATCCCGCCGTCGAGCTGACACGGAGGTCCTTGCAGCGCGTCGCAGCGAGCGGCCGCCTCCGGTTGCTTTTGTAACCCGCGATAGAGAAGGACTGCCGACATGGGCACTGCTGTACGCTTTCTGATGTATCTGGTCATCGCCGGCCTCGTTATCCTGATGGCGATCATCCTCGGCGATTACGGGGCTTGGTACTTCGCCTGGCTCCTCGGCACCGTCATGCTGGTCCTGGTCTCCGCTGCCAGCGGCGCGCTGCTCGACACCCAAGAGGAGCACGAACGGCAAGAGAAGGGCTGAGACCGGCCGCGTAGCACAAGATGCCGGACACAGGGACGTCATCCAGCGCCGACTGGCTGAAGCGCGAGCGTCTGCCGATTCGGCGCAGCCTGCTGCAGGTCGTCGCCTTGGGGCTCGCCGGCGGGCTGCTCCTGATCGGCCAGGCTGGGCTCTTGGCCAGCCTGGCCGATGCGGTGATTCTGCACTCGGCGACACTCGCCGGCCTCTGGCCGCTGTTGTGGGGCCTGCTGGCGGTGTTCCTGCTCCGCGCTGTCCTGATCTGGGCCGCCGAGCGCACTGCCTTCGCCGCTGCGGCCAGGGTCAAGCTCGACCTGCGCCGACGGCTCTTCGCGCAGCTGCAGCGATTGGGCCCGGCTCGGCTGGCCGGCGCCAGCAGCGGCGAACTCAGTAGCGCGCTGCTCGACAACGTCGAGGCGCTGGAGGGTTACTACGCCCGCTTCCTGCCGCAGATGGCGCTTGCCGCCCTGCTGCCGCTGACCATCCTGGTCTTCGTGTTGCCAGCCGACTGGTTTTCGGGCTTGGTGTTGGTACTCACGGCCCCGTTGATCCCGATCTTCATGGCGCTGATCGGCAAGGGGGCCGAGACGCTCAACCAGCGCCAGTGGCGCAGGCTGGCCATCCTGAGCGCCCGGCTGCTCGACGGCATCCAGGGCCTGACCACGCTCAAGCTGTTCAACGCCAGCCGCCGCGAGGCGCAGGTCATCGCGCGACTCTCCGAGGACTATCGGCACAGCACCATGGCCGTGCTGCGGGTCGCCTTCTTGTCGTCGCTGACGCTCGAATTCTTCGCCTCGGTCAGCATCGCCGTGGTCGCCGTGTTCATCGGCTTCCGGCTGCTCGGTGCCCTCGGCTGGGGCCCGATCGACTTCCGCGTCGGCTTTTTCGTCTTGCTCCTCGCGCCAGAGTTTTTTCAGCCGCTGCGCAATCTCGCCACCCAGTACCACGCACGCATGGAGGCGATCGGCGCCGCGGAGCGGCTGGTCGAGATCCTCGAGCAGCCCTTTGCCGAGTCCGTTGCAAGCCCCCGGCCGGTACCGCCCGGCGAGCGCTTTCACATCGCCTTCGAGCGGGTCTCATTCGCCTACGAGCCGGGCCGGGCCGCCCTCGAAGAGCTGAGTCTCGAGGTCCAGCCGGGCCAGCGCGTCGCCTTGGTCGGCCCGAGCGGCGCCGGCAAGAGCACCGTGGTCAGCCTGCTGCTCGGCTTTCTGGTCCCCGACAGCGGGGTGATCCGGATCAACGGGGAACCCCTGAGCGAGATCGACCTCGCCGCTTGGCGGTCCCAGCTGGCCTGGGTCCCGCAACGCCCGCGCATCTTTCACGGCAGCCTGCGCGAGAACATCCTCCTCGGCCGACCCGACGCCGATGAGGCGGCCCTGCGGCGCGCGGCGCGACTGGCGCGTGCCGATGAGTTCATCGAGCGACTCGATCAGGGATACGACACACAGGTCGGCGAGCGCGGCCAGGGCCTCTCGGGCGGGCAGGCCCAGCGCATCGCCCTGGCGCGCGCCTTTCTGCGCGACGCCCCATTGGTGCTGCTCGATGAGGCCACGGCCAGCCTCGACGCCGAGAGCGAGGACCTGGTCCAGGCCGGGATCGACGAACTGGCCCGCGGGCGAACACTCGTCGTCATCGCCCACCGCCTGAGCACCGTGCGCGACGCCGACCAAATCCTGGTCCTGGATCACGGCCGTCTCGTCGAGCAGGGGGATCACCACACCCTGTTGGCTCGGCAAGGGCTCTACGCCGGACTCGTCCACGCGTACGGCGTCGCGGCATGAGAGACCTCCTGCGCCTGCTGGCGCTGATGCGCCCCCACACCGGCTGGATGCTGCTCGGCCTGCTGGCATCGCTCGCGACCCTGGTGGCCAACGTCGGCCTGCTGACCGTCTCTGGGTGGTTCATCGCCGCGATGGCGGTCGCCGGTGCCAGCGGCGCGCCGATCAACTACTACACGCCGGCGGCCCTGATCCGCGCCTTCGCGATCCTGCGCAGCGCCGGGCGCTACGTCGAGCGGCTCGTCACGCATGATGCGACCTTCCGCCTGCTCGCGAGCCTCCGGGTCTGGCTGTTCGAGCACCTCGAGCCGTTGGCACCCGCCGGCCTGCAGCGCGAGCGCAGCGGCGACCTGCTGAGCCGCATCCGCGCCGATATCGACACCCTCGAAAACCTCTACGTGCGGATGCTGATCCCGGTCGCGGTCGCCGTGCTCGGCGTCGCAGCGGCGGTGGCCTTCCTGGCGGTCTTCGACGGGGGCTTGGCACTCCTGACACTCGCCGGGCTCCTCTTGGCCGGCGTCGCCCTGCCGCTGGGCATCCAGCGGCTCAGCGCGCGCGCCTCGGCAGAGCGGGTCACGCGGGCCGCCGCCCTGCGTACCGCGCTCATCGATGGTGTGCAGGGGATGGGCGAGCTGGCCGTCTACGGCCAGGCGCCGACGCAGGCGCGGCTCGTCGACGGCCTGAGCACCGACTGGGTTGCGGCCCAGCGCCGCCTCGCCGAGCTGCAGGGCTTGTCGCAGGCCCTGACCGGCCTGCTGGCCAACCTGACGCTCTGGGGCGGGCTGATCCTGATGGTCCCGCTCGTCACCAGCGGCGCGCTCGACGGCCCGGGCCTGGCGATGCTGGCGCTCTTTCTGCTCGCCTGTTTCGAGGCCGTCGCCCCGCTGCCGCAGGCCTTCCAGCTGCTCGGCGGCACGCTGGTGGCGGCGCGGCGGCTCTTTGCGATCGTCGATGCCCGCCCCGCCGTGATCGAGCCGGAGGCGCCCTCGCCCGTTCCCGATGGTTTCGCGCTCGTTCTGGACGGCGTCTCACTGCGCTACGGCCCCGATCGTCCCCGCGCGCTTCGCGACATCTCGCTGCGCCTCGGCCCGGGCGAAGCGCTGGCCTTGGTCGGCCCAACGGGGTCGGGGAAGACCAGCCTGGTCAACCTCCTGCTGCGCTTCTGGGACTATGAATCGGGCAGCGCCCAGCTCGGTGGTCAGGAGCTACGGCTTTTCCGCGGCAGCGAGTTGCGTCGCCACATCGCGGTCGCCTCGCAGGACAGCCACCTGTTCAATACCTCGATCCGCGAAAACCTGTTGCTGGCCGCCCCGGACGCCAAGGATGAGGCGCTGCGGCAGGCGTGCGAGCTTGCACAGGTCCACGCGTTCATCGCCGATCTTCCCGACGGCTATGACACCCAACTCGGCGAGGCCGGTGTCCGCCTCTCAGGCGGGCAGGCGCGGCGGCTCGCGATCGCCCGCGCCCTGCTGCGCAATGCCCCGATCCTCATCCTCGACGAACCGACCGAGGGGCTCGACCCGACGACAGCCAACGCCCTGATGCGCGCCGTGCGCGAGGCAATGTCGGATCGCTCGCTGCTCGTCATCACCCACAGGGCCGCGGACCTCGCAGCCATGGCCCGGATCGTCTTCCTCGAGCAAGGCGCGATAATCGATCAAGGGACCCACAGACATATGTCGCAGCACTGCTTGCCCTACCGGCGCCTCGTCGAGCGTCTCGGCGACGCCGCATCGGCCGCTGGGACTATCGAGCCGCGAAGAGATCCGCCGTGTCGAGTGTAAACCCGGGCAGTTCGGGTTCGCCCGATATCAGGTCGCCGGCCTCGTAGCGCCGCACATCCGTTCCTGAAGACTAAAGAGTATCTCGAGATGGGTACCGGTGAGAAGTCCGCAGATAGGCCCGCATCTCCGATGATCGAGATCCGCGGGCTACACAAGTGGTTCGACGACTTCCACGCCTTGAAAGGCATCGACCTGACCGTCGCCGCCGGCGAGCGCATCGTGATCTGCGGCCCATCGGGGTCCGGCAAATCCACGCTGATCCGCTGCATCAATCACCTCGAATCCCATGAGCGGGGTCGCATCTTCGTCGACGGCATCGAGCTCAGCGAAGACCTCAAGCACATCGAGCAGGTGCGCAGCGAGGTCGGCATGGTCTTTCAGCAGTTCAACCTGTTTCCGCACCTGACCGTGCTCGAGAACTGCTGCCTGGCCCCGATCTGGGTCCGCAAGACACCGCGCGCCGAGGCCGAGCGGGCGGCAATGCACTATCTCGAGCGAGTGCGCATCCCAGAGCAGGCGCACAAGTACCCCGGCCAGCTTTCCGGCGGGCAGCAGCAGCGCGTCGCGATCGCGCGCAGTCTGTGCATGAACCCCAGGGTGATGCTCTTCGACGAGCCCACCTCGGCGCTCGACCCGGAGATGATCAAGGAAGTCCTCGACGTCATGGTCGGCCTCGCCCAGGAGGGCATGACCATGCTCTGTGTCACGCACGAAATGGGATTCGCCCGCACGGTCGCCGACCGCGTGATCTTCATGGACGAAGGCGAGATCATCGAGGACAGCCCGCCCGACCGATTCTTCGGTGACCCCCGCCACGAGCGCACCAAGCTGTTCCTGAGTCAGATCCTCTGAACAGGCCCCGGCGAGGCTCGACGGCACGCCCCTTTCACGCATGCCTCAGACCCCCACCGTGCCGCGCGCGGCCCAACCCGCGGGATCGGGATCGCTATCGGGATCGCTATCGCTATCGCTATCGCTATCGGGATCGAGTCTCTCCCAACGCATCGCGATTTCGATCCCGATGTCGACGATCACGACTCGTCGATCCGAGTGCCAACCTCGTCACGCGCGCGCAAGCCCGGCCGTCATCCGCCGGGCCTCCTTGTCCAAGGCCTCACTGTGGGAGACGGGGTAATCCTTCCGTCCCTCGCGCACCGCTGCCGGCAGACGGGCGACCCGATCCCGGCAATGCGCCCGAATCTGATCCAGCCCCGGGGTCGCGTCGGCAAGCCGTTGCCCAGCCTGCATCGCTGGCTGCAGGAGCGGTGAGCCAGGGAGGGATTCTCCGTGCCGCGCGATCAGGTCGCCAATCGCGCGGCCGTCGTCTTCTTGGCGAAACACCTGCTTGCGCCCGGGCAGGGTCACCTTGCCGGAGGACAGCTTCATCCGCGGGACGCCCGCGTACTCGACGAGCTTGTAGGCGCAATTGAGATAAGGCGCATCGGCCGAGGTCACCAGGTGCGTCCCGACCCCGAACCCATCGACTGGGACGCCATCCTCCACCAAACGCGCAACGCGATGCTCGTCGAGATCGCCGCTGACGAAGATGGTGACATCCCCGAGCCCGGCTTGATCGAGGACATCTCGCGCCCCGCGGCAGAGGCTGCCGAGATCCCCGGAGTCGATCCGGATGGCACGCACACGGAAAGCGTCCCCGAGCTCGCGCGAAAGCGCCGCCACCTTCTCGACGCCGGCGAGGGTCTCGTAGGTGTCAACCAGCAGCACCGTCTCGGGGTAAAGGTCGGCGAACTGGCGGAAACTCTCGAGCTCGTCGTCATGGGCCAAGACATAGCTGTGCGCCATGGTGCCGGAGACCGGCAAGCCAAAGGCGCGGCCGGCCTGGACATTGGAGGTCGCCGACGCGCCCGCGAGATAGGCGGCGCGCGCGGCCTTGACACCGGCCTCGATGCCATGTGCGCGCCGCAGACCGAAATCGACGACCGGGCGACCTTGGGCCGCCTTCACGACCTGGGCCGCCTTACTGGCCACCATTGTCGGCAGGTGTATCTGATTGATCAGCACGGTCTCGACCAGCTGGGCCTGCGGCAGTGGCGCGATGACCTCGAGGAGCGGCTCGTCGGCGAAGACAGGGGTCCCCTCGGCCAAGGCGACCAAGTCACCATCGAAGCGCAAACCGGCCAGGTAGTCGAGAAACGCCTTCCCAAAGAGACCGAGGCCATCGAGATACTCGAGGTCGGTGCTCGTGAAGGCAAAGGACTCCAAGACTGCGATTGCATGTTCGAGACCGGCGGCAATCAGAAACGGCCGCTTGGTCGGCAACTCACGGACGAAGAGATCAAACACCGCCGGCTCGTGCATCCCCTCGCGCCAGTAGGCCTGGGCCATCGTGAGCTGATAGAGATCCGTCGCCAGCGCGGTGCAGACAAAGGGGTCTTGCTGGGCGCCGTTCATCTCGCCTCCTCCCGGGTTTGGCTGGACCTCATGTTATCGCCAAGGGCGGGCGTTCGCAGCGCCACGGGTGTTCAAAGGGTGCGCTCGAGGTCGACGAATGGACGAAGGAAGTCGCACCGAGCAGTGAGTCTACACCTCCGCTAGATCGCCTTTCTCCTGCAGCCAGGCACGGCGATCGCTGGCGCGCTTCTTGGCGAGCAGCATGTCCATCAGCTCCCCAGTCCCATCCTCTGCATCGACCGTCAGCTGAACCAGCCGCCGGGTATCGGGGTGGATGGTCGTCTCGCGCAGCTGCATCGGGTTCATCTCACCGAGCCCCTTGAAGCGCTGCACGCTGACCTTGCCCTTGAGCTTCTCGGCCGCGATCCGGTCAAGGACCCCCTGCCGCTCGGCGTCGTCGAGGGCGTAGAAGACCTGTTTGCCGACATCGATGCGATAGAGCGGCGGCATGGCGACATAGACGTGCCCGCCCTCGACGAGCACTCGGAAGTGGCGCAGGAACAGCGCGCAGAGCAGGGTTGCGATGTGGGCGCCGTCGGAATCGGCATCGGCGAGGATGCAGACCTTGCCGAAGCGCAACCGTGAGAGGTCGTCGCTGCCCGGGTCGACACCGACCGCGATGGCGATGTCGTGGACCTCCTGAGAGCCGAGCAGATCGAGCGGATCGACCTCCCAGGTGTTCAGGATCTTGCCCCGCAGCGGCATGATCGCCTGGAACTCACGGTCGCGCGCCTGCGCGGCCGAGCCGCCGGCCGAGTCGCCCTCGACCAGAAACAGCTCGCTGCGGTCCGGGTCGGTCGATGTGCAATCCTTGAGCTTGCCCGGCAGCGCCGGACCCTGGGTAACCTTCTTGCGCCTAACCTTGCGCCCGGCTCTCAAGCGTGCCTGGGCCGCGCCGATGGCCAGCTCGGCGATGCGCTCGGCCTCACCGACGTGCTGATTGAGCCACAGACTGAAGGCATCCTTTACGATGCCGGAGACGAAAGTCGCGCATTCGCGCGAGGACAGACGCTCCTTGGTCTGCCCGGAGAACTGCGGATCGAGCAGCTTCACCGACAGGACGTAGGAGAGGCGGCTCCAGACGTCCTCCGGCGCCAGCTTGACCCCGCGCGGTAACAGGTTACGAAACTCGCAGAACTCCCTGACGGCCTCGGTCAGGCCCGTGCGCAGGCCGTTGACGTGGGTGCCGCCCTGAACGGTCGGGATCAGGTTGACATAGCTTTCGGCGACCGGCTCTCCGCCCTCCGGCAGCCAGGCCAGCGCCCAGGAGGCCGCCTCGCTTGCCCCCTCCATATCGCCGGTGAAGGGCTCGCCAGGGATCAGCTCCACGCCGGCCAGGGCTTGCTGGAAATAGTCCTTGAGCCCCTCCTCGTAACACCACTCGTGCTCCTCGCCGCCGGCCACATCGCGGAAACTGATGTGCAGCCCCGGACACAGCACGGCCTTGGCACGCAGCAGGTGCAGCAACGGCCGCAAGGCGAAGCGCGGGGTGTCGAAGTACTGCGGGTCGGGCCAGAAGCGCAAGCGGGTGCCGGTGCGGTTGCGCGCGACCGCCGCGACCTCCTCGAGCTCGCTGCGCTTCTCCCCGCCGGCGAAGGCCATGTTGTACTCGCGGCCGTTGCGTCGGATCCAGACCTCCAGGTGTCGCGACAGGGCGTTGACGACGGAGACGCCAACACCGTGCAGACCGCCGGCGAACCGGTAGCTATCGTGCGAGAACTTCCCGCCCGCATGGAGCTTGGTCAGGATGACCTCGACGCCGGGCAGGTCGAGCTGCGGATGGCGGTCGACCGGCATCCCGCGGCCGTCGTCGCTGACCTCCAGTGAACCGTCCTCGTGGAGGACGACGGTGATGCGCCTGGCGTAACCGGCAATCGCCTCATCGACACTGTTGTCGATGACTTCCTGCGCCAGGTGGTTCGGGCGGCTGGTGTCCGTGTACATCCCGGGGCGCTTACGCACCGGCTCGAGGCCGGTCAGCACCTCGATGGCGGAGGCGTCGTAATTGGGGCTCATGGCATCCTGCTGTACTTCGCTGAGGTGCGGCTCGACATGACGGGCGATCGGTCGCCAGGCCCCGCGCGGGCCGGCGAATTGACCGCATAACCGCGCTAAGCTACCGTACGCGCATGGCTGATACAAACCCGACAGGCGACGACGCGGGGCCGAGCTTCGAGGAATCGCTGAACGAGCTCGAGGACCTGGTCGAGCGGCTCGAGAAGGAGGACCTGACGCTCGAACAGTCGCTGGCCGCCTTCGCCCGCGGCGTGACCTTGACGCGCTCCTGCCAGCAGGCGCTCGATGCCGCCGAGCAACGGGTTCGAATCCTCACCGAACAGTCGGTCGATGCCCCGCTAGAGCCCTTCACTGACCAATGAATGACACGCCGCTGGCGGCCTTCACACGCGCTTGTCAGGCGCGTGTCGAGGCGGCCCTCGATCGCTGCCTGCCCGACGCCGAGATCCAGCCGCCCCAGCTGCACGCCGCAATGCGCTATGCCGTGCTGAACGGCGGCAAGCGCGTCCGCCCCACCCTGGTCTATGCCGCCGCGCAGGCGCTCGGCTTGGCGCCTCAACAGGTCGACGCCCCTGCTTGTGCCGTCGAGCTGATCCATGGCTACTCGCTGATCCACGACGACCTGCCGGCGATGGACGACGACGACCTGCGCCGCGGCCGGCCGACCTGCCATAAGGCCTTCGACGAGGCAACCGCGATCCTCGCGGGCGATGCCCTGCAGACGCTCGCTTTCCAGACGCTCGCCGAGAGCGATTCCCTGTCGCCGGCTGCCCGCGTGGCCATGATCGCAACGCTGAGCCTGGCCGCCGGCTCGCGCGGGATGGTCGGCGGTCAGGCGCTGGACCTGGCGGCCGAGGGGCAGCCGCTCGATCAGGCGGGCCTCGAGACGATCCACATCCACAAGACCGGCGCCCTGATCCGCGCCGCGGTCAAGATGGCGACCCAGGCGGTCCCGGACCTCGACGCCGGGATCGCTGCCCAGCTCGACCACTACGCCAAGTGCCTCGGCCTCGCCTTTCAGATCCGTGACGACATCCTCGACGTCGAGGGCGAGACGGCCGTGATCGGCAAGACCCAGGGCAAGGATGAGAGCCACGCCAAGGCCACCTACCCGGCTCTGCTTGGCCTCGAGGGGGCGCGTGAGTCGGCCGATAACCTGATCGCCGACGCGCTGCGGAGCCTCGACGGCCTTGGCGACGGGGCCGCCCCGTTGCGGTGGCTCGCGCACTACATGGTGCAGCGCAATCACTGATTCGCACCGCACAGCCGCCCCGTCAGTCCCTTGCCCGCGCCGACCCCGTCCCCATTTCGTCACCTAGACCGACGCGCCAGACCGCAACGATGCTTGCGAGCCGCGTCTTGCCGTGAAATTCGCGAAGCGGGTTCGCTCCCTCGCCCTTCAGAAGAAGGTTGGGGTGAGGGGACGGGCAGGGGCGCGGCGATCTGTCATCGTCTGGGGTGGCCCGCCGCGCCCCATGATCGGTCGGGCGATCAGTCGGCAGAAGGCCCCATCCAGATTTCACCCCTTTCTTCGTCGAGGAACGAATCCAATGGAAGTCGTGCGTGATAGCACACCGCGGTCCGCCGCCATCGCCGATGTCCAGTCGAGCCAGGACACCCGCCGGATCGCGATCGACAAGGTCGGCATCAAGGACATTCGTCATCCGGTGCGGGTGCGCGACCGCAGCAAGGGCGAGCAGCACACGGTCGCGACCTTCAATATGTACGTGTACCTACCGCACAGCTTCAAGGGCACGCACATGTCACGCTTCGTCCAGATTCTGAACGGTCACGAGGACGAGATCAGCGTGGCCTCGTTCAAGGTGATGCTCGAGGAGATGGCGCAGCGGCTCGAGTCCGAGGCCGGACACATCGAGATGCGTTTCCCCTACTTCGTCAGCAAGCAAGCGCCGATCAGCGGCGTCACCAGCCTGCTCGACTACGAGGTCACCTTCACGGGCGAGGTCCAAGACGGCAAGCCCGAGATGTACATCAAGGTGGTCGTGCCGGTGACCAGCCTGTGCCCCTGCTCGAAGGAAATCTCCGCCTATGGCGCCCACAATCAGCGCTCGCACGTCACCGTCGAGGTGCGCAACCGGGGCTTCATCTGGATCGAAGAACTGATCGAGCTCGTCGAGCGCGAGGCCTCCTGCGAGATCTATGGCCTCCTCAAGCGCCCGGACGAGAAATACGTCACCGAACGGGCCTACGACAACCCGAAATTCGTCGAGGACATGGTGCGCGACGTCGCGGCCAAGCTACAGGCGGACGAGCGGGTCGGCGCCTACGTGGTCGAGGCGGAGAACTTCGAGTCGATTCACAATCACTCCGCCTATGCCCTCGTCGAGCGGGACAAGGAGGACGGCGCCCGCTCCTCCCCGCCCGTCTCAGAGTGACCCGGCGGCTTGGAACCAAGCGTCTGCTGTGCTCGACTTCCGGTCCCTGCCAGCAACACAAACCCGCGCCCCTCGTCCGACTCAAACGACAGGCCTCAGCCCGACACCCGCTGCAAGTGCCCGGCGATCAAGGGACAGAGGGCCTCCCCCTGGTCCTCGGCGACGAAATGCCCAGCCCTGGCGAACTCGTGAACCTCGACTTCGGTGAATAGGGCCCGCCAAGTCTCGAGCTCCCGGCGACCGAAGGCGAGGTCACGCATTCCCCAGAGGATCAGAGCCGGCTTGGCTGCGAGGGTCGCGCGCCTGTCCCGAAGTTCGGCCAGCCAATCACTCGAGCCGATGATCTCTCGCGGAAACACCCAGCATCCCTTGCGGTCTTGCGGACGGCGCAAGGGCTCGACATAGTGCCGGTAGGCAGATGGACTGAGCTCCGCCCGGAACATCCGTCTCGTCAGCACGGTGACGAAGAAGTTGAGGCGCTTGATCAGGATCCGGCCAACGGGGCCGCCCATCAGCCGGCTGAACGCCTGATACCGGAGGTCGTCCCTGACCGGCCACATCCAAGTGTTGGTAATGACGAGCGATGCGATCCGCTGCGGGTGCCGGATCGCATAGGACAAAGCGATCGGCCCACCCCAATCGGCGGCGAGCAGCGTCACGGAGTCCAGCTCCAGGCCGCTCAACAGCCTCTCGAGATTCCCGGCATGCTGCGCGGGCAGGTAATCCCAATCGCGCGGCTTGTCCGACAGACCGAAGCCGATGTGGTCGGGTGCGACACAGCGGTCGCGCGCCCGTTCCGGTCGCCTTTGTCACAGCGCGCCGCTCGATACGGCCGTGAGCGGGCCGCGACCGGGTGGCTAGCGCCGCAGCTGGCGGACCCGCACGATCTCTTCGCGCTCGAGCTCCTCCAGGGCGGTCGCGATGCTGGCCAGGCTGGCATCGATTTCCGGCAACAGGACGTCCTCGAGGGCCCGGGCACGCCGAGCGGTTTTCGTGTACTCGTAGCGCAGGCGCTCGAGGTTGCCGGTGAGGATCGCGAGCCGAGCGGCGTGGGGCAGCAGGGCCGCGAAGGCATCGCGGCAGGCCTGCGCCTCGGGGCTTGGGTCGACCGGCGAGGCGTCGGCCTCCGGCGCAGCGGGGCCCGCAGCGGGCTCGAGCTCGTGCAGAACGACGCCAAGCACAGAACGGGACCGCGTCGCCGGCGTCGCGCAGACGCCGGTCAGCGGCGGGTAGACGCTCAGGCCCTCGAGACCGTGCCGGGCGACGGCTGTGGCCAGGTGCTCGCCCGCCCTCTGGTAGCGCTCGCCCAGCGCCGCCATCTCCTCTTCGTAGCGGGCCAGCTGCGCGAGGATCTCGCCGGCCAGGATCAACCGCTTCTCGTCGAGAAAACGGTATCCCTCCTGCAAGCCGAGACGCTCCTCCTTGAGTTCCAGGTAGGCGCTATGGGTCGCCTTGCTCTGGTCAGTCGCCATGCCCTGCCCCGCCGAGGTGGCGTTCGATCTGCGCATCGCTGAGGCGGTGTAGCTCGCCGCGTGGCAGGCCCCGCAGCACCTGCCAGCCGGCGGCCATGCTCTGCGCCAGGCTGCGGCTGTCGGCCTGATTGATCAGCTCCTGCTCGAAGCGGTCGCCGAAGCTGAGGTAACTGCGGTCGCCGGCCGCAAGGCCTTCCTCGCCGACGACGCTCGCAAGCAGCCGCGTCTGCTGGGCGCGTGCATAGGCGGCGTAAAGCTGGGCCGCCAGGGCCGGGTGGTCGACGTGGGTGCGACCCTTGCCGGTCCCGTCCTTCATCAGCCGCGAGAGGCTCGGCAACACCCGGATCGGCGGATAGAGGTCGCGCCGGTGCAGGTCGCGATCGAGCACGATCTGGCCCTCGGTGATGTAGCCGGTCAGGTCCGGGATCGGATGGGTGATATCGTCGTTCGGCATCGTCAGGATCGGAATCTGGGTCACCGAGCCCGCGCGGCCACGGATACGCCCGGCGCGCTCGTAGAGGGTGGCAAGATCCGAGTACATGTAGCCCGGGTAGCCCTTGCGGCTCGGTATCTCCCCGCGGCTGGCCGAGACCTCGCGCAGGGCCTCGCAGTAGTTGGTCAGGTCGGTCAGGATGACCAGCACATGCTTGCCCTCGGTGAAGGCCAGGTACTCGGCAGCCGTCAGCGCGAAACGCGGCGCCAGCAGGCGCTGGACACTCGCGTCGCTGGCCAGGTTCAGGAACAGGACGGTGCGCGCCAGGGCCCCGTTGCGCTCCATCTCCTCGCGAAAGAACTCCGCGCTATCGTGCGGGATACCGATGCCGGCGAAAACGATGGCGAAGTCCTGATCTTGACCGTCTCCGCCCGGCAGCCGGGCGTGGCAGGCAATATCCACGGCGATACGGTCATGCGGCAGGCCACCCCCGGAGAACAGCGGCAGCTTCTGCCCGCGCACCAGGCTGTTCATCAGGTCGATGGCGGTCAGGCCGGTCTCGAGGAATTGCGACGGGGCCTGACGCGCCGAGGGCTTGATCGGCAGGCCCTCGACCCGATAGGCCGCGGCCGCCGCCAGCGGCGGCCCCCCATCGAGCGGCATGCCGACGCCATTGAAGATCCGCCCGAGCAGCCCCGGCCCGACGTGGAATCGCAACGGCTCCCCGAAAAAGCGCACCCGAGTCCCGGCCAAATTCAGCCCAGCGGTGTCGTCGAGCATCTCGACGGTGATCGTCTCGATATCCAGCGCCGCGATACGTCCGAGCCGAACACGCCCGTCCGCCCCCTCGACCTCAACGGCCTCGTTGAGGCCGACGTCGACCTTCCGCTGCAGGAACAGGAGCGGGCCCTCGGCACGCTCGGCGATCTCCTCACCGATCAGTCTCGCGTACATCGCCTCGCCTCAGGATGCCCCAGGGAAACCTGGGTGTCGTAACGCCTCAATAGTCCGCCAGAACCTTTCACCACGTCATCGATCGGCCCCACCGTATTAGTATCGGTATCGGTATCGGTATCGCTATCGGTAACGGCATCCGCATCGGGATCGCTATCGACCCCAACCCTCACGCCTCCTCGGTCTGAGACGCCCCCTCCTGAAGGAGACGGACGGTGTTCGAAAGCTCCTCGTCGAGCGCCGCGAAACGCTGCCAATCCCCCTCCGGGATCTCCTCGCCCATGCGCATCAGGTCGCGGAAGATCCGCGTCTCGGCAATCGCCTCGGGCGCGACGCCGTGGGCCAGGAGTTCTTCGCTACCGTCGATGAACCGGCCGATGAGGCGCATCATCGCCGCCTGCCGCGTTGGCGTGGCATAGCGGTCGACCTCCGAGAAGGCCGACTGGCGCAAAAACGCCTCGCCGATCAGGCTCGCGCAGAGGAGCGTCAGGCGCTGACGCGCCGGCATTGCATCGCGACCGATGATGCGCGCCATCCGCTCGAGGCGCGCCTCTTCCTCGAGCAGGGTCAGGAAACGCTGCCTCAGGGTCTCCCAACGCGTACAGCCTTGATCGTGCCACCAGCGCGACAGGCCCGTGGCGACCAGACTATAGGACTGCAAAGGGTGGATCGCCGGGTAGAAGCGCGCCTGTGCGCGCCGCGCATCGAGCACCCAGAGACAACCGACATAGCGCTTGGTGTGGTTGGTCACCGGCTCGGAGAAGTCCCCGGAGGGCGGACTGACGGCCCCCAGGACGGTCACCGCGCCGCGGTTGCCGCCCAGCGTGCGAACCCGCGCGGCGCGCTCGTAGAACTCCGCCAGCCGACTGCTCAGGTACGCCGGGTACCCGGCCTCGCCAGGCAACTCGCCGAGGCGCCCGGAGACCTCGCGCAGGGCCTCGGCCCAGCGGCTCGTCGAGTCGGCCATCAGCGTCACGTTGAGACCCTGATCGCGGAAGTACTCGGCAACCGTGACCCCGGTATAGATGCTCGCCTCGCGGGCCGAGACCGGCATGTTCGAGGTGTTGGCGATGACGACGACGCGCTCGAGCAGCGGGCGACCGCTGCGCGGATCGACCAACTCGATGAGCTCGGCGAGCAGCCCGGCTAACTCGTTACCGCGCTCCCCGCAGCCGACGTAGACGATGACGTCGGCGTCGCACCACTTGGCGACCGTCTCGAGCAATACCGTCTTGCCGGTGCCAAAGCCGCCCGGGATGGCGCCGGTGCCGCCGCGCGGCACTGGAAACAGGCAGTCGATGATGCGCTGCCCGGTGACCATCGGCTCGCTGGAAGGCAAGCGTTCGGCGACCGGCCGGGGGACTCGCACCGGCCATTCGTGACACATCCTGAGCTCGTGGTGCATGCCGTCCAGTCCCTTGACACGGCCGATGGCCTCGTCGTCGCGATACTCGCCGGCGTCGGCGATCTCGACGATGGTCCCGGCGGGCTGATCCGGTGCCACCATGCAGCACTGCATGGCCCCGCTCATGACGCCGATCTCACCGAAGGCTTGCCCGCCGGCGATCTCATCGCCCGGCACGCGTGTCGGGCGAAAGTGGAAGGTCTCTGCCGGCAGCCGCGCCATCCCCGGTGCGACATAGGGATCGCTCGGGTTGCCGATCGGCCGCAACAGCCCGTCGAAGATCCGCCCGAGCAGGCCTGGTCCGAGGCGGATCGACAGCAACCGCCCCGTCCCGTCGACCTGGGTACCGGGGCGCAGGCCGCTCGTATCCTCGTAGACCTGAACGACGATCTCATCCCGGGCGATGCGGATGACCTCGCCGAGCAGCCGTTCCGGCCCCACCGTAACGGCCTCGCGGAGGCGGAAATCGCCGTCCGGGCGCGCCCGCAGGACCGGACCGCTGATCCAGGTCGCCGTCGCCCTACTCATGCGCCCCGCCCCTCGCCAACGCGGGACCAGCCGCGATCTCACGACTGCCGGCGGCGTCCGGCGACTGGCTTGTCGCAAGCAAGGCGAGAAGCCGCGCCTCCAGGCGCGGCCGATCACGGAGCAGCCCGGCGAGGCTCGCATCGAGCAGCGCCCCGCCACAGGCGATGGTGACACCGGCGACCAGGTCGCGGTCGGCGTGAAAGCGCGGCTGCCGGGTTAGGCCCAGCTCGAGTGCGGCGCTGACCGCCTGGCGCTCCGCGGCGATCCATTCCGGGGCATGGTGGACGACCCAGTGCTCGCCGGCGCCGGGCACTGGCAGCATCGCGCCGGCAAGGCGCAGGGCGTGCTCGACCCAGCCGCGGCGTCCCGACGCCGATCCCCATCGCGCCAGCAGGGCCGCGCGCAGGCGCGGCCAAGTCGCCGCGAGCAGTTGGGCCTCGGCGCGCTCGCCGCGGCGGCGCAGCCGGGTACGGTGATCGGCGCGGGCCGCCTCGATCCGGTTGCGCGTGCGCTGGCGCTCGGCCTCGATCTGCTCGTGCAGATAGGCGCGCTCGCGCCGGTAGACCTCGCGCAGCAGCGCGCTCGCGCGGGCTCGAGCCTGCTCGAGGCGCTGGCGGCATTCCTCGTCGCGATACTGCGCGATGAGCTTGATCAGGCCCGCCTCGCGCTCAACCAGCCGCATCAGGCCATCCCCAGCTGACGCCGGATCGCGCCGGCCAGATCCTCGGGACCCTGGCGGTGGCGCACGTCGTCCAGCACCAAGACCAGCGGCCGCTCGGCCGCGACCCGCGATTGCAGCAGGTCCCCGGGGACCCAAGCCGCCACCTCGGCCGTGATCAGGACCAGCACGGCCTCGTCGCAGAGCGCCTGAAACAGGGCGGGGGCCTCCGGGGCCGTCGGGGCGTAGACGGCGATGCCGGCGAGGCGAAAGCCCGCGGCACTGACCTCGTCGCCGAGAAAGACGCAGCCGGCCATCTCAACCCAGGCTGTTGAGGATCAACACCGAGACGATAACCCCGTAGATGGCGATGCCTTCGGCCAGCCCGACGAGAATGATTGCGCGCCCGAAGAGTTCCGGCTTCTCGGCCAGGGCCCCGACCGCTGCCGTCCCGACCGAGGCCACGGCATAGGCCGCCCCGAGCGAGGAAATCCCGGTCGCCAGCGCGGCCGCGAGGTATCCCCAGCGCAGAACGCTAGGGTCCAGGCCGACGGCCGCGCTCTGCCCAGCCGCGGCCTCGACGGCCTCGGCTGGCGCGTACCAGAGAAGGAGCGTCGACACGCCAGCGAGGAACGGGACGGCGACGACGAGAAAGCCGGCGAACAGCCAGGTCTTGCGCATTGATCCACCTCCGCATACGGCACAGACGGCGGTCCGCCGCCTGGGCGAGGATCCAATTGAACGGCCTTCTCACCGATCAGGCCGGCGCGACGACGGCGGGCGGGGGCGGCAGGGGACGAAAGACCCGCCCAGTCCCGTGCAAAAACCGATTGAAGAACTCGAACAGCACCAGTCGTGTCGTCTGGATCGAGACCACCAGGCCTTCGAGGGCGATCAAGAGCAGGTTGCCGAACGCCAGGATCAATATCCCCGCGGGCCCCGGCGCAGCATCCGCCATCGCCACGACCGCCGCGGCGAGGGCCGCGTGGGCCAAGGCGAAGGCGCCGACGCGGGCGAAGGATAGCGTGTTGACGGCAATCTGCAGCGCCGTCTCGAGCAAGCGGCCGACGGCGATGGCGACGCCGCGGACGCACCGCTCGGTCAGGATGGCCCCCACCAGATACCAAAGCAATCCGAGGAGCGCCAGCCCCGGCCAGTCCGGTCGCACCAACCAAACCAGCAGGCCGAGATAGCCGGCGAAGAACCCGGCATCGACGAGCAACCAGTGGCGCAGCGCCCCGCGGCGTGTCGCGCCGAGCGCCGCGAAGACCTGGCCCAGGCTCAACAAGGCGGCACCGCAGAGCAGCGGCACCAGCAGCACCAGGATCGGCTCGTCCAGTGGGTGGAGCCAGAGGGCCGGCACCAGGTCCTCGCGCGCGAACACGCTGCCGAACAGGAGACCGAAGAACATCGAAGAGAGGCCGCAGTACACCACCAGCCGGGCGAGCGGGAAGCGCCCTTGCAGCCAAGCTCCGACCCCGGCCAGCACCAGGCCCTGCCCCAGGTCACCGAACATATAGCCGAACAACAGGGGCACGATCACCGCCAGCACAGGGGTCGGATCCACCTCGTCGCCGCCGGGGACGCCCAGGGCGCGCGCGAAGATCTCGAAGGGCCTGGCCCAGGCGGGATTGATCAGGATCTGCGGGGCGCCGCTCGCCGCCGGCGGCGGCGCAAAGCGCAACAGCGCGCGCGACTGTGCCCGCTCGAGGCTCTCCGCCAATGCCCGCCCGGTCGGGTCATCGGTCCAGCCGGTGATCCAGACCAGGTGGTCGCCGGCGAGCTCAAGCCCGCCGACGTGCTCACCGAACCAAGACAGCCAAGCGACCTCGCCGAGGACATCGCCGAGGGCATAGTCCTCGAACAGGGCATCGAGCTCGGCATAGAGGTGGACGACGCGCGCGGCGAGGACCTGGCAGTGCGCAAGGATCTGCGCCCGCGCCTCGGCCGCATTGCCGCTGACCCATCCCGGGTAGGGGATGAGGCGCCCCTTCGCGGCCTGCACGTGCCGCTTGACCTCGTCGATCTCTGCCGCGGGTGCGAGCAACAGGAAGCAGTGCTGGCCCTGCCAGGGTAGGGCCCGGGCGATCACTAGGCCGGGCAGTTCCAGCCTTGCCTGAGCGGGGACGATCGCATAGGCGCCGCTGAGCAGCGGCCCGGCCTGCGCAAGCCGCTCCAGGTCGAGCCCGCTGTTCGATAGTTGACCGAGGATTTCGCTGAGGCGCTTGAGACGGTTGAGCTCCTCCTCGCTCGCCTGCAGGGCGTCGATCAACGGGTCGGCGTCGCCCCGCCAGGCGGCGAGCCGCGCGAGCGCCAGATCCACGACCCGGTCTGGGGCGTCGACCAGCGGGGAAAGCCGCAGCCGGCCCCGCTGCCAATAGCGCTCGTAGCGGGGTCGCAGGCGATCGTACTCGGCAAGACCCGCTGCGAGGCGCTCCAGGGGCAAGTCGGTCGGGCTGGCGCGGCGGATCTCGAGCTCGACGGCCCCGGTCGCCGCCAAATGTGCGACCGTGCGCACGCCCTCGCGGCGACTGCACAGCACCTCGAACCAACGCGCCGGCGTCGGCTGCAGCATCTCTCAGTTCGACTCCGCGGCGAATAGCGCGCGAGCGACGAGCTCGCCCCGCAGGCGCTCGAGATCCAGGGCGAGCAGTGCCAGGAAGGTGAACACCGTAGCGGGCTGCAGCAAGGCGCGGTGGAACCGCCCGTGCAGCCGAGCACGCAATTCGCGCCGTGCGACCAGCCCGCCCGCCGGTGCAACCGCACCGACCCCGTAGGCCGTCAACAGGGCGATCAGCGCGGCGAGCTCGCGCCGGCACGCTCGCGCGCAGCGCGGCCACCGCGCCCGCCATTCACGCCACCAGAGAGTACCGAGGCTCGCATCAGTGGCCGCACTGTCGGGACCGCTCATCCCCGGCGGGGCAGCCCCGGCGCGCGCCGCGCCGGGGCCAAACCAGGAGCATACGCCAGGCCGGCCATTCTCATCGAGGAGCGCGCGCAGGAAGAGATCCTCGCGCATCCAGGATGGCGCCTCGTCCGCGCCTTGCAGGTGTGCGAACAGCGGCAGATAGGGGAGCCAGCGCGTCCAGGCAACGGCCGCACGCCAGGGTCGCGGCGCCCAACCGGCCACGGCGTCGACCGTGTCGCGGAACTGGTTGCGCACCCCCCGTTCGAGGTCGTGGGCGTCGCTGAGCGGCGAGAAACCGCGCAGCCAGGATCGCAACGAGGTCCGGCGGCCCTCCTCGAGGAAGGCCGACAGGGAGCGCGCGGCGGATAGGCGCTCCCAGGTCGGTTCGTCCGGCAGGGCCGCGAGGCGTGCCTGTAGCCTCGCCTGGACGAGTCCGAATCGCCGGGCTGCCGTCACCCCGGAGGCCCGACCATCTCGTCGACCAGCAGCGCGACCGCCTGGTCGATCCGCTCGGCGGCAGGCAGCTCGACCGCCTCATCGTCGTCGGGATTCTCCGCCGCGAGCCCGCGCAGCACGGACTCGAGGCGCCGATCGGCGATGCGATGGGCCCTGAGGACACGCGCTTCGGTGCGCTGTTCGATCCGGTCGGCCTGGGCCTGGGCCGCGGCGACGATCTCGGCGGCCTCTTCGGCGCAGCGCTCGACGGCAACACGACTCTCCAACTCGGCCGCCAGGACTCGGTTGATCGCCGCGTCGACGGCTGCGTTGTCGGCCTGCTCCTGGCTCATGGGGGGTACGGGGTATGACCGTGAAGCTTGGGTCGACCGGCCGATGCCGAGGGCGCAGGGCAGGCTCGCCCAAGGCTGGCGAGTTCTTTGAGGGGCGATGCCATCGTGACGCGCCTCGCTAGGGTCCGGCAGGGCTGTGAAAGATGGCCGGCTCGCAGGAGACCATCGACCTGCGTTCGCTGCTAGACTAGCACAAAGCGATTCGCGACGCCGTTCAGGAGCCGAATCATGGACAACACGCTGCAGCGCCTGCTCGATGCCGAGCTGCGCGCCGAGCGCATCGCCCAGCAGGCCGAGGCCGAACAGGAGCAGACGGTCGAAGCGGCGCTGAAGGAAGCGCGCGCGGAAGAGGAGCGCCTCACCGCACGAATCCCCGATTTGCACCGCGCCTTCATCAAAAAGGCCGAGGAGCGCGCCGAACAAACGGTCGCCGAGCTCAAGCGACGCTACGACGAGCGTCACGTCCAGCTGCGCGACATGGCCGAGGAGCGCGAGGACGAGGCCCTGGAAGCGGCCTTCCGCGTCATGCTCGACCCCGAGCTCTAGAGTGCCCTCGAACACCGCGCACCAGGCCTACTTGAACACCCGGGTCTCGATCATGGCGACCCGGCTGCTCGCCCCGGATCAGTTCGCATCGATCGCAGAACTGGAACTCGCCGAGCTGGCCGAGCGCTTCGGCCTCGGCGCCGCGGTCGACGCACAGCCCGATCGGCGCCGCAGGAGCCGCGCGGTCGAACAGGCGCTGATTCGCACCCTGCTCGGCGAGCTGACCGTCTTGACGCGGCCGATGCGGACGGCCGAGCGCGCGCTCGTCTCGGCCTGGGGCCGCAAGTACGCGCTCTTCAACTTGAAGGCCCTGATCCGCGGCAAACTCTACGATCTGGACCAAGAGGACATCCAGGCCCACCTCTACGAACTGCCGGCGCAGCAGGGCCTCGCCGAGGAGGCCCTACTGCGCGCCGAGAACGTACTCGAGCTCCTGCGTGCCCTCGAGGGTGGGCCCTACGCGTTGATCGCGCGCCAAGCGCGCGAGGTCTATGAGCAACGGCGCGAGCCCTCGGACCTCGAGGCGACGCTCGATCAACGCTATTATGCCGGCCTGGCACACCAGGTCGCGCATTTCTACGACGGCAATCTGCGCCCCCTGCAGGTGCTCGTCGGCGCCCTGCTCGATCGCGTCGGTCTGATGTGGCTGCTGCGCGCGCGCTTTGCCTTCGCGCTCTCGCCGTCTGAGTCCTACTTCCGTCTGGTCCCGTCGCTGCGCCTGCTGCATCGCGAACGCCTGCTCGGCCTGGTCAACCTGGAAAGCACCGAGCGCGTGCTCGAGGCCCTGCCCGAGCCCCTCGCCGGCCTGCTCGCCGGCACCGCCGACCCGCAGGAGATCCAGCGGCGCCTGGCCCAGTACTTCGTCGTCGAGGCCCGGCAGGTGCTGGCGCGCAGCCACTCGGCCGTCGCCCGGGCGCTGGCCTACCTGATGCTTCGCGAAATTGACCTGATGACGCTCTTCGCACTGATCCAACGCCGGTTGCTCGATCTGGCGATCGCACCGGCCGACCTGGCCCTGACCGCGGACGGCCGGGGCACACCATGAGCCTGACGCCACCGGCGATGCGCCATGTCCGGCTGCTCGTCCTCACCGAGGATCTACCGCGCGCGGCCCTGGCACTGGCCGAGACCGAACGCTTCCACCCCGACGAGCGCCCACCCGAGGCCGCGCAGCTCTCGCGGGCGCCCGTGCACGCCTATCGCCAAACCTACCAGCAAGCCCAAGCGCGGCTAACCAAGATCGGCCGGCTCATCCCGCCGAGCTCGCAAGCCGAAATCGACGAGATCCGCGTCGTCGACCTCGAGGAGCTGAGCGAGGTCAACGATTGGCTCGGGCGGATCTGGCACGAGGCCTCGCGCTACGAGGAGGAACTCCGCCGGCTCGACGACGAGGAGCACTTCGTCAGCGAACAGGAGGCGGCCTTGGGCAACTTCGCCGAGCTCAAGATCGACCTGAGCCTGCTACGCAACAAGACCCGTTTCCTCGACTTCTACGTCGGCATCGTCCCGCGCGAGAACCTGCGCCAGCTCGAGGGGGCCACGGCACTGGCCAACCACCTGCTCTACCCCTACATGCTGCGCGGCGAGCAGGCGCACGTGGTGATCGTCGGCCCGCGCGGCGAGCGCGAGGCGCAGCTCTCCTCGGTCCTGGCCGCGGCCGGGTATCAGGGCCTGCCGATCCCCGCGGGGCTCGAGCGCGATCCGCAGGAGATGGCCCAGACCCTCGCCGACCGACGCCGGGCCATCGGGGAGGAACGCAAGGCCATGCATGGGCGCCTCGCCGATTGGGCCGCCGGGATCGCGGACCGCCTGCTTTTGGCCGCGAAAACACTGCACCTGGCCGAGCCGCTGGTCGCGCTCGATGCCTCCATTCGCAGCGCCGGACATCTTGCCCATCTCGCAGGCTGGGTGCCGGCGCGCGCGATCCACGACCTCGAAGGGCGCCTGCACGCGGCGCTCCGCGGATGCTTTCACCTGGACAGCCGCAAACCGCGATCGGAGGAGCGCGCCCTAGTGCCATCGGTCGCGGTGCGCAATCGGCTATTGCAACCGTTCGATCTGCTGGTCAAGCAGTACGGCATCCCGCAGTACGGCGAGATCGACCCGACCCCCTTGTTCGCCGTCAGCTTCCTGATCATGTTCGGCGCCATGTTCGGCGACGTCGGCCAGGGCGCGGTCATCGCCGGCCTGGCCTGGCTACTGCGGCGTCGTCTGGGGCCCCTCTACCGCTTCGGTGTCATGGCCGGCCTGTCGTCGGTCCTCTTCGGCTTCCTGTTCGGAAGCGTCTTCGGCGACGAGCACCTGCTCCCGGCGCTGTGGATGTCACCGTTGCACGATCCCATCCTGATGCTCCAGCTGGCCCTTGGCTGGGGGATCGGTTTCATCGTGCTGGCCTGCCTGCTCGCCATCTACAACCGCTGGGCCGTCGCGCACTACACCGATGCCGTCTTCGGCCACCACGGCCTGGTGAATCTCGTCTTCTACCTGGCCATGCTCTGGGGCGGCTTCGGCCTCGCGAGCGCAGGCGCCTTCGGCTGGCTGCCGCTCGTGCTGGTCGTCCTGAGCCTCGCGGCGCTGGCCGTGCGCAGCTGGCGTGAGCTCGAGGCACCCACCGGCGAGCGGGTACTGGTGGTCTTCATCGAGACCCTGGAGACGGTGATCGGCTATGTCTCGAATACCCTCTCGTTCCTGCGCGTCGCCGCCTTCAGCCTCAACCACGTCGCCCTGTCGATCGCGATCTTCACGCTCGCGGACATGATGGGCGGCGTCGGCGAGTTCACCACCATCGTGCTCGGCAACGTCTTCGTCATCGTGCTCGAGGGCGGGATCGTGTTGATTCAGGTCATGCGTCTGCAATACTACGAGGGCTTTTCGCGATATTTTTCCGGCAGCGGCCGCGCGTTCGCCCCCTTGCGCCTGCGCCGCAGGCTCGCGGCGCCGCAGGCATCCTGAGGGGCGCGGCAGCGCAGCGGACCGCGACATGGGCGATGCTGGCCAGCTTGCCCCTTTCAGACCACTAGGAGTCCACCATGTACTGGCTTGTCGGCATCATCTCGCTCGCCTTGGTCGGCCTCGTCGCCACGGGCCTCTATCTGGAGGTCCGGCCCGCCGGCCGCCGTCCGCTCGGGATCTGGGTCAAGCCGGCGCTGGCCGTGCAGCTGCTCGTCTTCGTCTCGGCCGAGGCCGCGCTGCTGTTGCTCGGCGTCGGCGACGCCCTGGCCCAGACCGAGGCCGCGACGGCCGCCGGAGGCGAGATCTCCACCGGCATGGGGCTGGCGATCCTGGGCGCCGGCATCCCCACGGGCCTGTCGACGATCGGCGCCGGCATCGCGGTCGGGCCGATCGGGGCCGCCTCGCTCGCGGCCATCACCGAAAAGCCGGAGTCGCTCGGGCGGACGCTGATCTATCTCGGCCTCGCCGAGGGCATTGCCATCTACGGCCTGGTCATCAGCATCCTGTTGTTGAACCGCATCTGAATCTGAACGCGAGGCTGGAGCGAGCATGACCGAAACGGACCATGAGCGATCGAGCCGCATGATCTTCATGGGCGACGACAGCCTCGCCGATGGCTTCCGGCTGATCGGCTTCGAGACCCACCCGAATCCGGCGCCGGACGAGGTCGATCGCGTCCTCAGCGGGCTGCTCACCACCAACGAGAGCGCCTTCGTGTTACTCGAGGACGGGCTGATGCAGTCGGACATCCCGAGCCTGCAGCGCGTGCTCGGCGAGGGTGGCCGTATCGTCATCCTCGCCATCCCGCCACTCACAGGCCCGCCGCAGCTCGCCAGCGAGGTCGCCGAGCGCCTCGAGGCGATGTTCGGCCCAGCGGCACTGAACGCCGGACGCGCGTCGTGAATCAGGTCGAGGAGCTCGAGCGATCGATCCTCGCGCGGGCCGAGGCGCTCGCCAGCCAGTACCGCGAGCGGGCCAAGCGCAACCGTGACAGCATCCTGCGCGATGCCGCCGAGAAGCGGCGCCTGCGCGAACAACGCGAGGAGGCCATCGCCAAGGCCATGGGCGAGCGGGCCTATCGCCAGCAGGTCCAAGCGAGCGAGCTCAAGATGCAGAGCCAGCTCGATCGCGTGCGCTGGAACCTCGTCCAATCGGTCCGGCGGCGGATCGAGGAGCGGATGCGGCGCTTCGTCGACGACGAGGCCGCTTATCTCGAGTATCTGCAGGCGCTGATCGCCACCGCAGTCGCGAGCATCGAGGCCGACGAGATCGATGTCCTCGCCAACCGCGAGGACCGAGAACGCCTCGCCCCCCGCTGGGAGGCGCTGGTCAAGACATTGCCAAAGCCGGGCGTGCGCCTCGCCGAAGCGCCGATCGAGACCCTCGGCGGCGTCCTGGTACGCAGTCGCGACAACCGCATTCGCGTCGACAACACCTTCGAAGGACGGCTTGCGCGCCTCGAGTCCAGGATCGCTCAGGTCATCCTTGAGCGCCTCCTGCCCGGCGCGCTCGAGACCGGGCCCCTCTTCTCCGGGTCAGGACCATGAGCGAGCGCAGACACACCGGTGTCATCCGTGAGATCAACGGGCCGATCGTCACCATCGACCTGCCCGGCATCCGCAGCGGCGAGCAGGTCAAGATTGGCGAGCTGGGCCTGTTCGGCGAGGTCATCTCCCTGCACGGCCGCCAGGCCGTGGTCCAGACCTACGAGTCGACCGACGGCCTGCGCCCCGGTGAGCCGGCCGTCGGCGTCGGCTGGCCGTTGTCGGTCGAGCTTGGCCCCGGTCTGCTCGGCGGCATCTTCGACGGCGTCCAGCGGCCGCTCGAGAAGATTACCCTGGAATCCGGCGACTATATCCGCCGCGGGATCAACGTGCCGGCCCTCGATCGCTCGCAGGTCTGGGAATTCGAGCCGGTCGCCGAGCTCGAGCCCGGGGCACAGGTCCAGGGCGGCACCGTCCTCGGCAGCGTTCCTGAGGGCGGGACCATCCAGCATCACATCCTGGTGCCGCCCGGCGTCCGCGGCGAGCTCGAGGAGATCGCCCCGGCCGGTGACTATGACATCGAGGCGACGATTGCCCGCGTCCGCGATGAGCGCGGTCACAGCCAGCGGCTTCCCATGTACCACCGCTGGCCGGTTCGTCGACCCCGCCCTTATGCGCGGCGCGACGACGGTATCGCACCGCTGATCACCGGCCAGCGGGTGATCGATAGCTTCTTCCCGTTGCTCAAGGGCGGCAAGGGCGCGGTGCCGGGCCCCTTCGGGGCAGGCAAGACGGTCGTGCAGCAGCAGATCGCCCGTTGGTCGAATGCCGACATCGTCATCTACGTCGGCTGCGGCGAACGCGGCAACGAACTGGTCGACGTGCTCGAGAGCTTTCCGCAGCTCGACGACCCTTACACCGGGCGCACGCTGATGGCGCGCACCCTGCTGGTCGCCAACACCTCGAACATGCCGGTCGTCGCCCGCGAGGCCTCGATCTATGTCGGCATCACGATGGCCGAGTACTACCGCGACATGGGCTATGACGTGGTCATGCTCGCGGACTCGACCAGCCGCTGGGCCGAGGCGCTGCGCGAGGTCTCCGGCCGTCTCGGCCAGATGCCGGTCGAGGAGGGTTATCCGGCCTATCTCGCCTCGCGACTCGCGGCGGTCTACGAGCGAGCCGGCCGCGTCGAGACCTGCGCCGGCGGGCCCGGCTCGGTGACCCTGATCGGGGCCGTCTCCCCGCCTGGCGGCGACTTCTCCGAGCCCGTGACCAGCCACACCAAAGATATCATCGAGACCTTCTGGGCCCTATCCAAGGAACTGGCCGACGCCCGGCACTACCCTTCCATCGACTGGGTGACCAGCTTCTCGGGCCACGTCCAGACTGCCGCCCACTGGTGGAGCGAGGAGGTCTCGCGCGATTGGGAACGCCGCCGCGCCCAGGCCCTGACGCTGCTAAACCAGGATGCCGAGCTCTCGCGCATCGTCAACCTGGTCGGCCCGGAGGCCCTGTCCGATGCCCAGCGCTGGGACCTCGAGGGTGCCGCCCTGGTCAAGGAAGGCGTCCTGCAGCAGAGCGCCCTCGACGAGGTCGACACCTTCTGTTCGCCGGCGAAACAGTTTGCGCTGCTCGATCTGGCGCTCGCGATCTACGACAAAGGGGTCGAGCTCGTGGGCCTCGGCGTTCCCGTGCAGGAGCTCCAATCCATGCCCGCCCTCTCGCGGGCCAGGCGGATCAAGTCGCTCTATGGCAACGACCGCCTCGAGGAGATCCGCTCCTTCCGCACCGAGGTGGACCAGACCCTTGAGAGCCTGCGCCTGGAGTACGCAAGCGAGGAGTCCAGCGCATGAGCATCAAGGAGTACCGCACCGCCAGCGAGGCGCGCGGCGGCCTGCTGGTCCTCGAGGCAACAGCCGCCGTCGCCTTTGGCGATCGGGTGCGGATCACGACACATGCCGGCGAGGTGCGCAACGGGCAGGTCATCCGTGCCGCCGACGAGGAGGTGCTGGTGTTGGTCTTCGAGGGCACCGATGACCTCGACCTCACCGAGACCTGGGTCCGCTTCCTCGACGAACCGATGGAGATCGCCCTGTCGCCGGAACTGCTCGGGCGCGAGTTCAACGGCCTCGGCGCGCCACGCGACGGGCGCCCGCCGGTGCTCTCGAGCACCCGCCGGGCCATCGCTGGCGCCGCAATCAACCCCGCCGCCCGGACCTATCCCCGCGAGTTCATCCAGACCGGCATCTCGACCATCGATGGCCTGAACGCCCTGGTGCGCGGCCAGAAGCTGCCGATCTTCTCGGGCTCCGGGTTGCCGCACAACCGCCTCGCTGCCCAGATCGTCCGCCAGGCCCGCCTCAAGGACGAGGACACCGGCTTCTCGATCGTCTTCGCGGCGATGGGCGTCTCCTACGCCGACGCCAAGTTCTTTCGCGACGAGTTCGCCTCCTCGGGCGTGCTGCGCAACGTCGTCATGTATATCAACCTGGCCGACGACCCGCCCGTCGAGCGCCTGCTGCTGCCGCGCACCGCCCTCACAGCCGCCGAGTATCTGGCCTATGACCTGGATCACCACGTCCTGGTCGTCATGACCGACATGACCTACTATGCCGAGGCCCTGCGCGAGGTCGCCACGGCCAAAGGCGACGTACCGGCCCGCAAAGGCTACCCGGGCTACCTCTATTCGGACCTGGCGGAGATCTACGAGCGTTGCGGGCGCATCCACGAGCGCCACGGCTCGATCACGATGATGCCGGTCGTCAGCATGCCCTCCGACGACATCACCCACCCGATTCCGGACCTGACCGGCTATATCACCGAGGGCCAGATCGTCCTCTCGCGCGACCTGCACAACCGCAGCATCTACCCGCCGGTCCACGTCTCGCCGTCCCTTTCACGCCTGATGAAGGACGGCATCGGCGCCGACGACACCCGCGCCGACCACCCGCGCGTCGCCGCCCAGCTCTACGCCCTCTATGCCCGCGCTCAGGAGACCCGGAACCTCGCCTCGATCATCGGCGCCGACGAGCTCTCCGAGCGCGACCGCCGCTACCTCGACTTCGCCGATGCCTTCGACAACCGCTTCGTCGGCCAGGGCGAGTCCGAGAACCGCAGCATCGAGGCGACCCTCAACCTGGCTTGGGAGCTGATGTCGACCTTTCCGCGCGACGCGCTCACCCGCCTCAGCGAGACCGAGCTGGCCAACTACTATCGGGGTGAAGAATAGCGCACGCCAAAGTGGTCATGAGGTGGCTACCGCAATCTCTCGGCGGGAGACGGTCGCCCGGTTGCCCCGCCCGAGCAGATCCAGCAGCACGTGCACACGCTCCGCGCCGCTCGCGGCCAGGAAGATACCGCGCAGCCCGGCCAGGGGACCGGCTACGATCTCGATCCTATCCCCTTCATTGAACGCCTGCTCGCGGCGGATCACGCCGTCACCCCCCTCCGCCAGCTGCAGCCGCTCGACGACCTGAGCCGGCACCGGCCGGGGCCCGCCACCAAATCTGACGAGGCCGACTACACCGCGGGTCGAGCGAATCGGCGCAGCATCCTCGTGGCGGAGATCGAGGCTCGCGAACAGATAACCGGGGAAAAGGGGCTCGATGACCTCCTGCCACCGCCCGCGGCGGCGCTTGGGCACACCGATCCGCGGCAAAAAGCCTTGATAGTGTTGGCGTAGCAGATTGGTCAGGGCCACCTGCTCCTGACGAGGCTTGGTCTGCACAACGTACCAGGCCGGCATCGGCGCTCCTCCAGGCGATCAATCGTCCCGCAAGTGATCGAGAGATCCTCAAGTGCACCATTGTATCAATGGCTTTGAAAGTCATCGCATGCGGCTCGCCTGTCGGTGAGACGGCGCTGGGCTTGACTGGATCGGGAGCGTATACTGATGTGCGATCCGCTTGCCTCGGTCGTACGCGATGTCCGCGCCCCTCGCCGAGGCCTCTGCCACGCCAAGGTTGCCCTACATGGATTCCCCCGATCGACCCGCCGGTTTCGAGCGGCTTGGGCTCGCGCACCCCGTGCTTCAGTCCGTCCGCGCGCTAGGCTATGAGACCCCGACGCCCATCCAGGCCGAATGCGTCCCCCCGTTATTGGAGGGCCGCGACCTCCTCGGACAGGCACAGACAGGAACCGGCAAGACGGCCGCCTTTGCCCTGCCTTTGTTGAGCCGCATCCATTGCGACGAGGCCGACCCCCAGGTCCTCGTGCTGACCCCGACGCGAGAGCTCGCACTGCAAGTCGCGGAGGCCTTGCAACGCTACGCACAATATCTACCCGGCTTTCACGTCCTACCCCTCTACGGCGGTCAAAGCTATGGACTGCAGATCCGCCAGCTCGCGCGGCGCCCGCAGGTCATCGTCGGCACACCCGGTCGCATCATGGACCACCTCCGCCGGGGGACGCTGTCGCTGGCCGGGATCCAGACGCTCGTCCTCGATGAGGCCGACGAGATGCTCAACATGGGCTTCGCCGAAGACATCGAATGGATCTTCGCCCGGGCCCCGGCCGAGCGGCAGGTCGCGCTGTTTTCGGCGACCATGCCGGCCGCGATCCGCCGCGTCGCCCAAACCCACCTGCGCGAGGCGGTGGAGATCCGGGTGGCGGCACGTGCCGAAACCGTGGACACGATCGAGCAACGACACTGCCTGGTCTCGCGCCACCACAAGCTCGACCTGCTGACGCGCCTGCTCGAAGTCGAGCCATTCGAAGCAATCTTGATCTTCGTCCGCACCAAGACGGCCACCGTGGAACTGGCCGAGCGCCTCTGCGGCCATGGCTTCGCTGCCGAGGCGCTCAACGGCGATATGAACCAACCAATGCGCGAACGCACCGTCGAGCGCTTCCGTGACGGCCGGCTCGACATCCTGGTCGCGACCGATGTGGCGGCGCGGGGGCTCGACGTCGAGCGGATCAATCTGGTCGTCAATTACGACATCCCGAACGACCCATCCGCCTATGTGCACCGCATCGGCCGCACCGGGCGGGCCGGCCGCAGTGGCCGGGCCTTGCTCCTGGTCGAGCCGCGCGAGCGCGGACTCCTTCGCGCCATCGAGCGCACGACCCGCCAGGCGATCCCCGCAATGGCCCTGCCGACAGCGCGCGACGTCAGCGAGTCACGCATCGGTCGCCTCACCGAGGCATTGCACGAGGCCCGCGCCGCACAGGATCTGGACTTCTTCTACCAGCTCATCGCCCGCATCGAACGGGAACAGGAGTTGGCGGTACTCGATATCGCCGCGGCGCTCGCCTATCTCGCTCAAAAGGGCCGGCCGCTCGTGGTCGACGACGTCCCCGCGCCTCGGGGCGAGCGCGATTCGGGTGACCGACGACAACGGGGTACGCACCCCGGCGAACGGCTGAAGGCGGATCAGTCGAAGACGCGCTTGCGGCACCGCTCGCATGACGGTGCCGCCTCCGGCGAGAGTCGGAGACCGGGCGCCAAAGGTGCGGATCTCGTCGCATATCGGATCGACGTCGGGCGCCAGGACGGCGTCAGTCCGCGTGAGATCGTCGGCGCCCTGACCAACGAAGGGGGGATCCCCGCTGCACAGATCGGCCGTATCGCGATCCGCGATGACCACACGTTCGT